>Ga0364922_10017_pt1 | contig 87747 bp, 74 predicted proteins | sample ExccelJu500001D4_2_FD_206955 | JGI IMG/M metagenome (GOLD analysis project Ga0364922, IMG submission 206955) | Enriched cells from Trout Bog Lake Hypolimnion, Wisconsin, USA - BchlTB.June20.5000.01.D4 | ecosystem: Environmental > Aquatic > Freshwater > Lake > Hypolimnion/Profundal zone | place...
CATGCAGTTGATGCCTGAAACGGCCAAAAAATTTGGAATGAATAGTGGTTCAACTCCCGCCCAGCAACTATCTGCCGGGGTCAAATACCTTAAATGGCTTAATGGCCTTTTAACAACAGATGTCCCTGATCCCCGCGAGCGGATCAACTTCATCCTTGCTGCCTATAATGTCGGACTCGGTAAAGTTCTTATGGCTCGTGATCGGGCATTAAAATACGGGAAAAACCCCAACAAATGGAACGGAAATGTTGGCTATTATCTCACCCGGCGTTCATTGAAAAATCCTAATCTCTCCTCCGATTCAGCAAATAATCTTTCTATTTATGCCGGCGCAGGACGGTTCGTAGATGATATCATTGAACGATTCCATCATTACCGGAACAATATTCCGGAATAAGAGTTATGCTGCAAAAGGGACAATATGAATTTGACCTTCAGGAAATAGTACATCCATGTTTTCAGATTCCCTCGACTATCTTTATCTCCTCCTCAGTCAACCCATATAACTCATAAACCAATTGGTCAATTTCTTTTTCCATGGCGCTGGTGTCGGTAGCAGGATTGAATTTTTTGAGAGAGAATATTTTATTGACAATCCTGATAATTGGGGCCCCTTGATCTTCATTATATTTGGGAATTGGAATTTGTCCGAAGTACTTCCATATTAGTTGGTAGCCATTTTGAATGGCAGAACAGTATTTTGAGATAAGCCACCAACCCATTTTAGAATTTATGGTAATAATCGCAGGCTCGCAATTCCCACCAAAAGTCACCTTTATCTGTTCTCATTTCAGCTTGCACCTTAAATTGAAATAAATGTGCAGCAATGGCGGGATAATTTCCTCTAAACCAATCCCAAGCATCATCATATGGAATTATTCCATACCGTGGAGGAGCCTCACTAACATGATTGGGATTTGATTCTGGCAGGTTTCGTTTAATTGTAAATCCTTTGGGAATAAGAATGATCCAATTTGTTGGCTCTGTTGTTGCGTATGGTTTGATATTCCTCCCTAATAGGAACGGCTTAATTAGTTTCTCTGATCTTGAATCCTCATTTATAAGTCTGTTTTTAGTTTCATCGCTTATCTTTTGCAGCCACTTCTATTTCAAAATCAATCTTGATTGCTTCGATCAGGCGTTCCATTTTTCTTTTCTCCTCTTTGCCTGATGCATTTCGGTAAGACATAATGGCATTCCGGTAACTGAAAATATCCCATTTACTTTTCTTCAGTGCCTGCTTGATATTGCCATCCAAAGTATAGCGTGAAATTATGGAATTACCGCATTTGATATTGATGTCAATATTCGGTAGAGTTTCCAATTCCAGTTCAACTGGCGAGTTGGTGTATTGGTGAACTGGTGAGTTAAATTCATTTTTACTCCGTGACTCTTTATAATATGCATTTTTTAGTAACTCTATCCATAACCTTAACCGGCAAATCTTGACTGAATTGGGATTGATATCGACACCAAACAGGCAGTTTTCAATGATCGTTTGCTTCTCATGAAAAATAGTTTCCTGTACACGTTGGCTCTCGGGACTTTTTGGATTATATTCAAATAATTTGCCATCCTCATCAGTAATGATCAGCTCATCATTCACAACTTCAAGATGGTATTCCTTCAGTCTCTTTCCTTCTTTGTCTGATAATATCTTTAATTCACTCTTTATACCGATGATTTCATTCAATGCCGAAACCAGAAAATGTCCGGAACCTACAGCAGGATCGCAAATTTTAAGTTGATTAATGATCTCATTGGCTTCCTTCTTATCCTCGATTTTATCATACACACCAACCAAATCCTGACAATTCCATCCCTTCAGATCATTAAACTTCTCGACAACTGCCCGCCGGATGGTTTCGTGGCACAAATACATGGTTATGAACCCGGGAGTAAAGAAGGAACCATCTTTATAGCCATTAATTTTTTCAAAAATCAAGCCTAGAACCGAGGCGTTAATCAATGTTTTATTTTCTTCCTGGATCTCCTCCGAACTATAACTGGCGAAATCATAGGCATCCAGAAATTTAAAGATGTACTCAAGTGTAAAAAGTTCTCCTTTGCATTTTTTTCCGGTGTTGTCTATTATTTTTGTCGAAGAAATAATTGGCAATTTGACATCTTTCAACTGGCTGATAAACAAACATGAATGTTCAATACTCGTGGGTTCAAACAACGAACTGTTCAGGTAAGGAAGATTGGCAAACAACTTTCTGACTTCTTCATTGCGGTCTTCAGGCATACGAGCCAACACACCAAAGAAGAGCGTATTCAGATCATCGAAATTTTGAACCTTTTCGCAATTGAGAAAGGCAAATGATAAATCCCCTTTGTGGTACCTGATCAACTGGGCTTCCAGAAGTTTAAGGAAAAGAATGCGATTGATCTAGGTAATAGATAACTCCAGGGCAACGTTAAACAACCGTTCCTGAACTGTTTCTCCGAATTGAGTAGGTCTTTCTAGTCGTGATATTTTATCAAGGTTATCAAGCTGAATAATGATGCTTTCTATCAATGAACCTGAATTACGTTCACCTTCTTTTTTTCGTCCTATGATTTTCTTGCTGTCCTCTTTGGTTTCATTCAGACCTATGATATGAAGCAATTCCAAATAGAACGCTTTATCCAGGCTATTGCTATCATTGGCAAAGGGAAGTTTCAGCAAATGTTCCGGTGAAAGAAGCTTAAAGAGGGCGATAAGTTTTGTATCGTCTTTCTTATCTTCATTTCTAAGCGGTAAATCATAATCCCTGAAATCGAACCAGGTAAAATAGAATTCTGAAGTCAACCCTTCAATTAAAGGTTCAGCAATTTCTTTGTAAAAAAAGTCTGTACTCTTTCCGGCAAGCCGGCCTTCTTCAAAATCAGTAAATTGTTGTACAAGTTTTTTATCCTGGGAAAATGTCTTCTCAAAGATAATGGCATCAAACACAAACCATTCATAAATATTTGTGACAACCAGATGTTTGATCTCAAGGTTATGGTTCGTAATCCTTTCCCTGAAATAATAGAGAATAAGCTCATGAAAAGCTTTAACATTCAGGTTATTCTTTCCGATCATCTCAGTTTTGTTCGAAGGCTTTTTTGCTTCGATCAATACACCCGGAAAACTCTTTGCATCTGCACCATTATGGATTACAAGGTCAGTGCGGTCTTTCGTGTTGATATAAAACTTCGTATGATAGAAAGTGTTCTTTAGAAAGTCGATGAGATCATTTTTATTGTGTTCCTCCGATTCCGATTCATCCATGCCATCAAGCAATCCCATAAGGTTTTTCTTGAAAACCTCAATATCACTCCGGGTGGGTTTAACCTTAAGGTAAGCTTTATTGAGTGACTTTCGGGGAGATAATGGAGTCAGTTGCATGATCGGGGAATAATTCTCATTTCAAAATTAGGGAAAGTTTATGAATCCTTTAGAAAAATTGCAAATGATGGCTAAATCAAATAATTTTCCAAAAACTCATTTTATAACCTCCAATATTTTTTTTAGAATCATCGAATGATCAAATGCAAGTTCTGGTAAATTATTAACGGAAAACCATTTAGCATCTTTAGCATCATCCCCCGCATTAATGGACACATGTGAATCATTAATGAAACCGTAATACACAACAGAAACAGTTCTTTCTCGTGGATCTCTGTCAATAGCATCAAAAATATCAAGTCTTGTTAATGGCACATTAGAAATACTGGTCTCTTCTTCTAATTCCCTAATCACAGCATCATCAATAACTTCATCAATATTGACATAACCACCAGGAAAGACCCAGCAATCCTTAAACGGTTCTTTCGCTCTACTAATTAACAAAACGTTTAAGCCTTCATCGGATTTAGAAAATAAAACTGCATCGACAGTCAATGCGAAGTGTGGATACTCATAGGTGTATGCCATTTCTTGTAATGTTAAGTCGTTAGACAGTTATAATTTCTTTCTTCAAATTATCAACTTTAACTGATATTGATAAAGCTCCTAATCTTCAACACATCTCACCGAAAACGCATTCACCCGGCTCGAAGGATACGCAGAAACACTTGGGTCAATATCATTCATCCCATGTGCCCAGGCCTTTGTGCTGCCTTGTGGTGTTGACGACCAAAAGAACGTAGCAAAGCCCTGGAAATCCCAGGAACTGTTAAAATGGTTAGCCCCTGATAAAAGGGCATCAAACCCGGAATAGCCTGAGTACTTAAGGGGACTCCCGGCAAAGCCATTGTTAAGGTAATTGGCAAATAGAGTGTTCCAATCGTTTTCTGTCGGGATATGCCATGCAGGTGGGCAAAACCCCTGATCGGCAGGAGTATCATCATACTGCATTACTTCATCCCACTGGTAGAGCCCTCCCTGATTTATACAATTAAGAGGATTGTCATTAAAACAATACTTTTCCCAAACACAATTGTCTCTCTGGTCCTGGGTTGAGATCAATTCAGTCCCATAATTGAGATTTGATGCCATCCAGCATTGTGATCCGATCTGGACAGTCGGATAAACTTTGTTATCTCTTATGTCGGTAATTGGATCACCACATGTCACGTGTAACGCGTCACGCGTCACGATCTGTCGGATAGCAGTTGCTGCGCAATTATTTGCATTGGTATATGAGTAAACGATAGTATGTGTCCCAACACCTGTTGCCGATGGGTCAAAAACACTAGTCGATGAATTCACTCCTGGCCCGGAATAAGATCCACCTAATGGTATTCCCCCTTTCAGAATAATTGGTTTTGCATTGACCGTAGTAATCGTATCAAAACACGAGGTGAAGATAACGATTGGAGCCAATGTCCCACTCATGATGATCTTCGCTGAGGTTGCAGGATTACCGGTTACACAACTCAGATTAGAGTGCATAACACAACTAACGCTATCGTTATTGGCAGGGTCATAAGTAAAAGTGATTGAGTTTGTTCCGGCATTTACTCCGTTCACTTTCCACTGGTAAGTAGGCCCCGACCCTCCATTTATTGGTGCGGCAGAGAAGGTGACAGGTGATCCGGGACAGAAGGGATTTGAGGATGCTGCAATTGTTATAATTGCCGGTAATCCCATTGTCACAGTCATTGTTATTGAATTCGATGTTGCAGGGTTTCCTGAAATGCAGGTAGCATTGGAAGTAAGGATGCAAGTTATGACATCCCCATTGTTTGGAAGATAAGAATAAATAGGGTTATTTGTCCCGGTATTGGCGCCATTTACCTTCCATTGATAAGCGGGTGAAGTTCCTCCATTTGTTGGGGTAGCTGTAAATGTCACTGTGGTTCCGGCACAAACAGGATTTTCCGAAGCAGTTATAATAACACTTACCGGCAGGTTTGGATTTACAATCATCGTGATCGTGTTTGATGTGGCTGGATTATTGGTAATACATGAAGTCAGGGATGAATTAAGAATACAATTTACCTGGTCTCCGTTAACAGGAGCATAAGTATAGATAGGATTGTTTGTGCCGGCATTTAAACCATTTACTTTCCACTGGTAGGAAGGAGTTGCCCCCCCGTTAGTCGGAACGGCAGTAAAAATTACCGGGTTTCCTGCGCAAATATTAATTATAGATGTTGAAACGGCTACCTTCACTGAATCTACAATAACCGTAACATGATGGATGGTTGGATTAAGTGCTGAACAGTTGTTGGTATCCGTGTAGTTTACGCTTATCCATTGCATGCCAACCGCATTCCAAGTGACATTTGCAAAATCATCAGAGGTATTTCCTCCTCCTGAAATTGTTCCTCCCATTGAGGTATTCCACAAGTACTGGGATTTTCCTGCCAGAGTGTGATATGTTTTACTAGCATCAAGACATGGCAGGCTGTCTCCCGTTAATGGCGGCATTGGACGCGGGTGCAGGTGAATGTAAATGCTATCACTTACACCAGAACCACATGAATTCATGCCCTGAACGGCAAGCCAACCAGAGACAGCGCCTGTCTCAAAGTCAATATTGACCGAAGTTGTTCCTTGTCCCGATACTATCACAGCACCCGGAGGAGGAACCCAAAGATAGCTTGTTGCATGTGAAATTGCAAGGGTCGAATAGGTTTGATGAGTTATCGGTAAGCAAAAGCTAACCAATCCGGTTATTTGATGCGCAGTATCCGGTGTATTGCAATCAAGAAACTTTATATATAATGCATCGTCACTTCCTCCCCCATATAAAGGTTGAAATGAACCCGGAGTGACCAACCTGATTGAATTTGATGTTGCACCAGAGCAATATATTGTATCTCCTGTCACCAGGCAGTTACTGGCTCCTGTATTTGATGTGTCACCATAGTAAGTTCCCCAGATCCTGTTACATAATGAATCAAACTTTACCAGAAACAAATTATAGCTAGTCCCAATAATGTTTTGTTGAAATGTACCAGGCGTAGCTATACTATCTGTTGACCGGGTATCTCCTAATAGAAATACAAATGAACTATCATCTACTGCAAACCCTCCAAAATTTTCATTATTTGTTCCGCCGTAATATGTTCCCCAGACCCTTGAACCACCCAAGGTAAATTTTGCAAGAAATGTGTCCCAATCTCCATTATACTGAGATTGAAAACCATTTGGACTGGCAATTTGATTGGGCGATTCAGTTTCACCTCCAAGGTATAAATATTGATCAGGACCAATTTCGCACATCATAGCATTGTCCCAGTCAGCCCCCCCGTAGTAGGTACCCCATTGCCTTTGCCCGGAGCTGTTAAAAAGCACCAGAAAACCATCTCCTAAACCATAAGTGGAGGGATTTCCCAGGGTGGGTTGGAAAGAAAAAGGAGTTGAAATATTATTCTGAGAATTAGTCGTTCCGCATAGAATAACATGATTATATGCATCGACATCACAATTCTGCCCCCATTCTTGTTTTGTGCCTCCATAATAAGTGCCCCAAAGCCGCTGTCCTGAACTGTCGAATTTGACAAGATAGGCATCAGTATTACCTCCGTATGTCGACTGCTCGCTTCCCGGAGTTGCAATACTGTCGGTAGAACTGGTTGTACCACAAAGATAAACGTTGTAATTGTTATCTACGGCACAATGTCCTTGGCCTGTACTTCCGGAACCACCATAATAAGTAGCCCATATCCGGAAACCCGATGCATTAAATTTTCCTAGGAAGCTGTTACTTTCTCCTGATAGGGTCGTTTTAAATGCTCCTGGAGTCGCAAGATTGGCGGATGAATCTGTCATGCCACTTACATAGATATTACCCAGGTTATCAGTCCGCCATGCCTCACCACTGTCATTTCCAACACCTCCCCAGTATGTTCCCCATAAACGCTGACATAAAGGAGTCATTTTTGAAAAGTACACATCAGTTACTCCTGTAAAAGTCGATTGAAATGAACCTGTTGTTGCAATATTATCGGTAGAAGTTGTAGATCCGGAAAAAATAAGATCCCCATCTGATAAAGATAGCGTTACAAAGCTATCTTCCCAACCATTACCCCCATAGAAAGTTGCCCAGATCCTTCTTGGAATGGGATCTATGTTAATTGTTGAATTGACAGGAATATTACCTCCGACATCAATTCCGAAAGAGTCTTCAGCTATCTTTTTAAACTTACTGATGGCAGGGACATTGCTATTTCCTGAACAGAAGAAGGTCTTCGGGATTTCTTCCTCAATGGAACCAATGCTATTGGTCAGGAGCAATGATCCTGCCGCCTGAAGCAATATTTCAGGCCCTTTTATTTTTAACCGGATGGAAGTAATATTCCCCATGGGATGAACTATAAAAGTGTACTTGAACCCGGAAAGCGTATCACTTTTAAATTCAAGGTCTATTCCGGGATAAATATTTTTATAAGTGACCGACTTATAAGATCTGACAAGATGAATGCCAGTATTGGGTGTGCCAGTAGTATAATAATTAAGGTAATCAGCAGAGGTTCCTGTGGTTTCGATCTCAAAGCCGGAATTGATCCCATCAAGGTTAAAGTCAATCCTGTCATAATGATAGATCGTGATGAGGGTATCTGATGGAATTCGATTTCTGCGAGGGATTAATGCTAAAATTGTATCATTTTGTGGTCTGGGTTCATATTCAACTGAGTACATGTCATAGCTGAATCCATTCTTTCTTAACTGAACATTCATCCCCGGTATATTCAGTAAATAAAGAACCGCTGGATTTGGCTTGTCGTTTTGATCTACGATCTGGCCTTTATTTTCGATAAAACCAGTCTTAGCTTCCTGAAGTTTATTAAGGTTCCTTTGTTTGGTAGAAGCCATGACTACAACCGGACCAAATAAAAAAGCGGTGGTCAGCACAAAGAAAAGAAAAGAGAGAAAAACTCTTTTCATGCTGTCAGGATTGAATTATGCAAATATAAAGGTTTGCTTATTATAATCAAAAGACAATATATGACCAGAGTGGTTGTCTTATTTATAAACTTTTATCTTCCCTTTCGATATTTCAACCGGTTAAATCATATCAAATCTGCCACGGAGTGGCTCAATATAAATAACCATGGATTGATGGATATGCGCGTCTTACCTATGGATTGAAAAGTAGAATCCTCGCTTTCATAATCATTATTTCATCTCTTTATGAAAAAGTTCGGAAAGAATAATGGTGTTCTTGTCTTATAATTTTGGTAATCGTTTCCAAAAATACGATCAAGCATTTCTTCTTCTTCATGAATAAATTTCCTGAACCTAATACATCCAAGAATACTTGCAACCAATATGATCCATGAATTAAGAACCAATCCCAGTCCTGGCAGTAGCAATATCAAAAGGGCAAAATACAAGGGGTTTCTGCAGAAACGATAAACGCCTCTGGTAACAAGCCGGTTGTTTTTAATTGCCTGTGCCATAACCGCAAGGGTCGCAACGTACCAGATTATTGCAACTACCAGCAAAACAATTCCTGCGATCAGAAAAGGTTCCTGCATCTCCTTCCCGAAATTAAATATTCCAGGAAACAGAATTGACAAAATAATTGAGATGATGAGAAAGGGGATCACTACCCTGGCTATTTTAGGGCCAATTCCCAAAAAGGTCAGTTTTTCCATAATTTATAAATTGGTATTGACAAAGCTAAGAAGATATATCCTACATTTCAAAAAACATCGAATAATTTAGGTTAAATCCTTTTGAACCTGCCACGAAGTGGCTAAATATAAATAACCATGGGTGAAACCCATGGGGAATCAATAAATTTTCTATATCCTCCCTGCGCTCTTTCTGCGCCCTTCTTGCGGCTTTCCAAGCTTTTAGCGTTAATCAACTTGTATTCAACCATCATACAACCCATTTTCGGAGTAACAAACAAAAATTGCACCCCTCCAGGCACTAAAATATTAAGCCCGGTCATACCACTCCCAAGCTTGAATTAACATCTTTTTTAGAAAAGAATTGGATTTTTTATTTTGTGAATTCTGGAAATCGTAAACCGTAAATCATCAATCCAAAATCAATCTACAATCTACAACCGTAAATCCGAAATTCAATCTACAATCGTAAATCGTAAATCTTAAATACTTTATTCCCGTCCAACGTCAGTGCTCTGGTCACCGCGTTCCCCGGCGAATCAGCAACCCGTACAACAACCCTTCCGCCCTTCCAGCATGGATTATCCTCCATCGACTTGTAGATCCATACGCCACTGCCACTAAAAGGCATCTCAACGGCCATACCACTTTCAACTTCGATTCCCTGAGCATTGAGGATCATCACAATAACCCCCGCAACAAAGTACTTGTCCTTGGCACCAACACGAATGGTATTTCCTTTTTGTCCCTTATAGTTTTTAACATTGATCTCAGTTATCTCTGGCGGCCTAAGATAATCAGACATGGCAACATTATGGGCATTCTGATTGCCCTTAACTAATTTCTCATACTTTTTCTTCAACTCCGGATCCTCCCGCAGTTTCTTATTCACCCGAAGCGAAGCATCACCAAACCGCCTCCGGTTAGCCACCTGGGCCTTTGTCCACTTGTGCTTACTGTAATCGTGGGCCTTTGAAGCAATGGTCTTTTTCCCAACCTTCCGGAATATAACATTACCGATCCTCCCATGGAACATCCTTGTAATTACATTGTCGTTTGCGATTGCCATAATTTAGGTTTATAAAATCCCCCTTAATCGGCTTTCAAACCAAAATGTAATACGTAAAAATGAATTATTTTTCAACAAATCGCCAGTTCGCTATTTCGCCATTTCCATCAAATACACTTCGCAGGTTTCCCTGATCGATTGCTCAAGTGGAATAAACTCAAACCCGAGTGTTTTATGGAGTTTTTCATGGGTATAGAAATATTTCTGTTTCATGGTATTCGCCATTTCTTTCGTCAGCGTTGGAATCGACCTCGTAAAGAAAGTCCTTACAGCTTCTATCTTCCAAACCAAACTGGTAACAAAGTTGGGAATCAACATAGTAGGAGCTGGTTTGCCCAGATATTTTGCCATCATCCCGAAAAGCTGCTCATAAGAAATATTATCTGCCGAAAGAATGAAACGTTCGTTAAAAATATTCCGGTCCATGAGCTGGATCATCGCTCTAACAATATCCCTCACATCAACATATCCATTTATGCCATCGGTATAATATTTCAACCCTTCCCAAACCAACCGGAAAAGTCCTGAATTGTCGTTCCAGAATCCTGGGCCAAGAATAAATGAAGGATTCACGATCACGGCATTCAATCCTTCCTCCATACCCCGCCACACTTCCCGCTCTGCCCCATATTTACTGATGGAATAGATGCTGTTTTTTCTTGAAGCAACAAAGTAATCTTCTTCACTCGTTGGGTTACCATCGAAACCACGTCCAAGTGAGGCAACCGAACTCACATAGCAGAACTTCTCAACCCCTTTATCCATCGATAAATTTACCAGATTGGCAGTCCCTTCAATGTTGACTTTCAGCATGGCCTGGTGATCTCGCGGATAAAAGGAAACGATTGCACCAACATGGTACACTTCTTTTATTCCTTCCAACGCATCCCCGATTGCGCCGAAATCCATCAGATCAGCTTCAAACCAATCAATGTTTTTCAGCAATGCATCAGGATCTTCTGAATAGTATGAAAATACTTTTTGCACCATATCAGTATCGCTGCTTTTCCTTTTTATCGCCCGTACCGTTCTTCCCTGTCGTGCGAGTTCAAATAACAAATGTGAGCCAAGAAGCCCGGTTCCTCCGGTAACCAATATCATAAGTAATAATTTTAGTGGCGCAAAGGTAATAAAACACAAGAAGTGGGGACAAAGATTAACGACAGTAGCGGTCAATCAGTTCATCGGCCTGGGAATAACCGAGTTCTTTGACTTTTATGAAATCACGACAAGCATCCTCCGTGTTCTTCTCTCTCATTAAAAGGATTCCTCTGTTGTAATACGCCTGTGGAAACTCCGGGTTGATGCGGATAGCCTCGTTATAATCCGTAAGTGCCAGGGAATCATTGTTAAGAACATCCATATACAATATTCCTCTGGCAGTATAACAACTGAAAAATTCAGGATTCAACCTGATGGCGTTTGAATAATCCTCTAATGCTTTCTCAATTTGCCGGTTGTTATAAAAAACAAGTCCCCGGTTATAAAAACATCCAGCATAACCCGGATTTATTCTGATCGCACTACTGTAATCCGAAATAGCCCCACCAGGATCATTGTTCGAATATTTCGCAAGCCCCCTGCAATTATAAGCAAAAGCAGCATCCGGTGATTGCGATATGGTATGGTCAAAAAGAGCAAATGTTGACTTCCAGTTCTGGGACTGATGGTATGAATAAATTGAAAAGATAGAAACGGTAACAATGAACAAAGAAATTACCCATAGCTTCTGAATATGAAATCGAATCACAATCCGGTCGATAATGACTGCAATGAAAATAAAAATGCCGGTTAGCGGAATATACCCGTAACGGTTGGCCATAAATCCATCTTCAAGGAGAACAACCTGTGATGGAAGGATCAAGAGTAAAAAGATAACGAGACTAATAATTATTGTGGTCCGAATATCTTTTGATTTTATAAGGAAGAAAATGATGATAGGTATTGATAGGAACACAATGGGAGAAAGATAATAAAGAAGAGGGAGGGCATTTGCTGTCTTCATAGGATAGGCATAGATCTCAGAAAGGTGAATGGGGAAAATGGTCCTGATCAAATATCCATCCAATGAAAAAAAGATCATAAAGATCCTGTCAACTAAAGTATAAGACGTGATCGATTGTGTACTCCCGATATCAGCCCTGAAAAACAAGGTCAAAATCCCACTTATAATGCCAAATGCAAAAAAAGGCACCTTTTCCAGAATGGTCTGCCAGGACCATTTCCTGCTCACCATATAGTCGAAAAAGAAAAAAAGTAAAGGCAATAGTGCTCCTGATGATTTTGACAAGAGAGAGAGCAGGTACGCCAATATTGAAAGCAAAAGGTAGCCGTATTTCGATCTTTTAAGATAGAAAAAATAAAATATAAGCGAGAGGAGGATAAATGTTCCGGCAAGGAGATTACTCCGTGCAGAGATCCAGGCAACCGAATCGACATTCATGGGATGAAGAGCGAAAATTAAAGCTACTAATAAGGCCAGTATCCTTTTACGCAGGAATTGCATGGCTAAAATGTACACCAGGAGAACATTTAAAAGATGGAGCATTAGGTTTGTAAGCCTGAACCAGTAAGGATCCATTCCTTCGATCTTATAATCAACGGCATAGCTTAGAAAGGTAACCGGTGTGTACATATACAGTTTCTCTGTTTTGAAAAACTGAGGTAGCGTGGTAAGTGAAAGATTCCTGATCAAGGGATTATTTACGACATTTTCCGTATCATCATAGGCTAAGAACTCACCCTTCAGCGAAGTTCTGTAAATTATTCCCGTCAGCAATAGAATAAAACAGAGGCCAACAAAGATGAATTTTTGATTATTCAGTTCGATAACAGTCTTTTTCATGAGTCCGAAAACAATATTTCTGGAAAAGTCCAAATATAAAGTAAATTTGTTTGGCCAAAAGTAATTTATGTTTGAAATGTTGCACTTTATATGTCATTGTTTTCTATCTGTTAATTACCTGCAACGCTGATACTGATGGTACAGAACTACAGCTAACTCCAAAAAAGAATGAAAATAAATATAATAGGGGCCGGAGTGGCTGGTCTATCTGCTGGTTGTTACCTCCGGATGAACGGTTTTGAAACCGAAATCTTTGAGCAGCATTCCCACCCTGGGGGACTTTGTACAAGTTGGAAGAGAGGAGAGTATACGTTCGATGGTTGTATCCATTGGTTGATGGGATCGAATCCAAGTAATCCCTTTTACCTCCTGTGGTCAGAACTCATCAACATGTCTTCTATCGAATTTAAAACACATGAGGTAAGAATGGACATTGAGGTCAAGGACAGTATTGATCGCCATGGAAACAAAATCTTCCACCTCTACACCAACCTCGACAGATTATCTGCCTATATGATCGATCTTGCCCCGGAAGACGAAGTGCCAATAAAAAAGCTGATCCATTCGATGCGAAAAATGCAGAATTATGAAATTCCTCCATTGATCCAATCGGTTCCGGAACTTCTCACTCTCAGGCAAAAGAGCAAATTCATAAAACATATTCCATTATTGTTTTTTCTTGCGAAATGGAAAAGTCAAACTAATTTTAGTTTCGCCAGGAAATTAAATAATCAATTCTTAAAAGAAGCGTTTCAACTACTTTTCGACGGCGACGAGAAGCCATTGCTGGTCATCACTCTTCCATTGGCATTCAATGATAAGATGGGCGTCGGTTACCCCATCGGAGGGTCATTGGCTTTTGTCAGGAAAATTGAAGACCGTTACTTAAGTCTTGGTGGAAAAATTCGCTACAACACAAGTGTTGATGAGGTTGTCGCGGAAAATGGCCACGCCACCGGAGTCATCCTGTCAAATGGCACAAAGTGGCCTTCCGAAATCACCGTCTCAACTGCCGATTGGTACTATACACTCTTTACTGCTTTAAAAGGAAGATACACCAGTAAAACAATCCTGGCGCTGAAGGAAAAACGGAATCTTGAAGTTTTCTATTCTGTCTTCCTGCTTTCTCTTGGAATTTCCCGGTCTTTTTATGGAGTACATCATATGCAGAGATTCCAGCTTCACAAAGAACTTCTTTCGCCTGATGGAACAAAGTATTTAAGGATGCAGGTGCATTGCTATAACTACGATCCAACCTTGGCGCCTAAAGGCAAGTGTGTCGTCACAGTTGCTTTTTATTCTCAAAACGGAGATTATTGGATTGATCTAAGAAAATCAGATCGGGACGAATATATCAAGCAGAAAACTGTCTTTGCAGAGGAAATCATCACAATCCTGGAAGAGAAATTGGGAAGAGTCAGAGATGCAATAGAAGAAATTGATATTGCCACACCTGCCACTTATCATAGGTACACAAACAATTGGCAAGGAAGTGCGCAAGGGTGGTTACCAGGAAAAAATCTCCTTGCAAGATCACCCGTAAGCAACGTAATTCCAGGACTTCAGGATTTTTACCTCGCCGGGCATTGGACTCAACCCGGAGGAGGATTACCTGTGGCCATAAAATCAGCCAGAACCGTTGCTCAGATGATTTGCCATAAATATAAAAAACCATTTTCCATAAAGATACCATGAAGGGGATAATGTAATGTGTGTGAAGGTTGATCTTATCAGAATAGTAACTATCCTTTAGGATAAGCGAAACTCCGCGAGAAACTTTGCGAAACTCTGCGAGAAACAGTTAATTTTGCTTAAGATTTATTCTTGCACATCAACAGAAGATATAGCCTGATAAATGAATGCAATTAATTTTTCTCTTGATAAAATCTATTGATGTTTTACCCGTTTCAATTAAATAATTTGTATCACTAAAAAACCCAGAACAATGAAAAAAATGCTTTTATCCGGGATGTTCGCCGTTATGATGGTGTTCAGCCTTTTTGCCCAAAACCCTGACAGAAAACCAATGCCTTCTGCCGACAGGGCTAAAGCCACAATAGATAAAATCGCTCAAACAGTCACTTTATCTGACACCCAAAAAGCAGATATGACTGGCATTTACACAAAATTCTATGATGATGCACGCGCTCAGCAGGCATTTCGCGATCCATCTAAATTGGAACCTCTTGAAAAAGACAGGGATGTCAAAGTTAAAAAGTTGCTCAAAAACCCAAAACTGTATCAGCAATACGAAGATGCTGTAAAGATGTTAAAGGCAGAAATGCAACAACGCCAGCATCAGCAACCTAAACCCTGACCGGTTTTCTGATTGTTAAAGACCTGTATAATGAAAGAAAAAATTTACAACCTTGATCTTCTTTATGCAGGGGCTCCGGCATCATTCCTGATCCGAAGCCTGGAAGAAATCGAGCGGGAACAGGGCAGATTCGTTGATGATCCTCACAGACACAATTTTTATTCTGTCATCTGGTCATTCACGGCAACAGGGAAACACATAATCGATTTTCACGAGTATGCCATTGAACCCCGCTCTATTTTTTTTGTTAGTCCCTGGCAAGTTCATCAAATTATCACAAATCCGGATTCTACAGGAATGTTAATCCTTTTTACTCCGGAATTTCTTCAAAAAAACAGCATCCGCGAAGACTTTATCTCCAACCTTCGATTATTCCGCGACAGCGACGAAACGCCTCCTCTTGAACTTGATGAAGCAACTTCAGAACGACTGATGACTTTTTCTGACGCCATGAACAAAGCGTTTCATTCATTCGAAGAGATGAAATTCGAAACCATTGGCGCTTACCTGAAACTGTTTCTTATTGAGTGCAGCGGGGTTTGTACCTTTCTTCCCGATAACAATACCCAGAACATCGAGGTCGGACGTGCCCTGGTTCAGCGGTTCAAAGAACTCGTGGAACAACATTTTACAGAATGGCACCAGGTGCAGGATTATGCTAAGGAGTTGAATGTTTCGCCAGGCTACCTCAATGAAGTGATCAGTTCAGCCATTCATAAACCGGCCAAAGAGTACATCCTGAACCGGCTGATCCTTGAAACGAAGCGATTATCTGTTTTTACAACAAAAAGCATCAAAGAAATCGGATATGAACTTGGGTTCGACGACCCATCTCATTTCAGCAAATTCTTTAAATCTTTCACGGGAAATTCCATCCTGGGTTTCAGAGAAGCCCACCTTTTTTAACCGATCCTCGATTTTTACCATTGTTCCCTGTGTTTATCCATTTCCCTGGCTTCCCTTGCGATATACCTTTGTCGTCATAAACTTAATAATAAACACCATGGACCAGACAGAAAAAACAAAATGGGTTATTGACCCTGCACACAGTGAAATTCAATTTAAAGTAAAGCACCTCGTTATCTCTAATGTTTCAGGAAGCTTTGATAAGTTCAACGGAACAGTATATTCTGACGGTAATGATTTTACCAATGCACAGATCGATTTTACTGCTGATGTGAACAGTATCAATACCAACCAGGCAGACCGCGACAATCATCTTAAATCACCCGATTTCTTCGACGCTGCCAATTATCCTGAACTTACTTTTGTTTCAAAAAGCTTTCAAAAAAAAGGAGAAACCGATTTTGCACTCTTAGGCGACCTTACACTTCGAGGAACAACCAAACCCTTGGAATTACAGGTTGAATTCGGAGGAGTTGTAAAAGATCCTTATGGAAATACCAAAGCTGGTTTTGAATTGACCGGAAAAATTAATCGCAAAGATTTCGGCTTACATTGGAATGCCCTCACCGAAGCTGGTGGAATGGTCGTTTCAGATGAAATAAAGCTGATGATGAATGTTGAATTGGCAAAGAATTGACCTTCGCCAGTTCTATTAAAAACTAAGACAATGCAAACAATTATTCATAGGTCCGGAACGCGTGGCCACGCTGATTATGGGTGGTTAAAAACTAACTATACTTTCAGCTTTGCTAATTATTATGATCCGGGAAGAGTTCATTTCGGTTCTTTAAGGGTACTAAATGATGATTATATCGAAGCCGGAATGGGCTTCGATAAACATCCACACGACAATATGGAAATCGTCACCATTCCTCTGGAAGGAAAACTGGAGCATAAGGATAGCATGGGAAATACAATGTTAATCCTGAGTGGCGATGTACAGATCATGTCAGCAGGAACAGGTATTTTTCATTCAGAATACAATCCCGATCCCGATCATCCTTTGAGGTTGTTGCAGATCTGGGTCTATCCAAAACTCAAAAACATCACGCCCCGCTACGACCAGAAAACCTATAATGTTGTGGAAAGGAAGAATCGCTGGCAACGCGTAGTATCACCAACAGAAAGTGAAGCCGTATGGATCAACCAGGACGCATGGTTCTCGCTGATCTCATTAGACAAAGGAAAATCGGCTAAGTATACCTTTCAGAAACCCGGCAGTGGTGCCTATGTTTTTATCATGGAAGGATCGGCTGATGTATCCGGAACCCAACTTGGCAAGCGTGATGGAGGAGGATTCAGCGACGTCTCCTTACTTTCGTTAACAGCACTGGAAAACGCCGATATCCTGATAATGGAAATCCCTATGCAGCTATAAGACTCGAAGAAAATTACTAAATTTTGCTACTTTTGCAGAAAAGAAGCAAACATGAACTTCATCGAAGAACTCCGCTGGCGTGGGATGATCCATGATGTAATGCCAGGTACAGAAGAACAGTTGTTGAAAGAAATGACCGTGGCTTACATCGGCTATGACCCTACATCCGACTCTCTCCACATCGGAAACCTTGCTTCGATAATGATGTTGGTTCATTTTCAGCGCACAGGTCACAAACCAATTGTACTGGTTGGAGGCGCTACCGGAATGGTCGGCGATCCTTCAGGAAAATCAGAAGAACGCAACCTCCTTGATGAAACTGTGCTCAGGCATAACCAGGAATGCATAAAAAAACAACTGGAGAAATTTCTTGACTTCTCTAACCCGGTAAATCCGGCAGAGATGGTGAACAACTATGATTGGACCAAAGAATTCGGGTTTCTCCAATTTCTTCGTGAAGTCGGTAAGCACCTCACCGTTAATTACATGATGGCAAAAGATTCTGTGAAGAATCGAATGGAATCGGGCTCAGGTATCTCCTTTACCGAATTCAGCTACCAGTTATTACAGGGTTACGACTTCTGTTGGCTCTTTGAGCATAAGAACTGTAAACTTCAGATGGGAGGCTCAGATCAATGGGGCAATATAGTGACCGGAACCGAATTGATTCGCCGAAAACTGGGTGGCGAGGCCTTTGCCCTTACTTGTCCGCTCATTACCAAGTCCGATGGAGGAAAATTCGGGAAGACTGAAGCTGGGAATATATGGCTTGACCCGAAGAAAACCTCTCCCTATAAATTCTACCAGTTTTGGCTCAATACCAGCGATGAAGATGCTGCAGAATACATACGGAAATTCACACTTCTGACAAAAGTAGAAATCGAAGAAGTCATAAAGCTACACACTGAGTCTCCTCACCTTCGGGCACTACAGAAATTGCTGGCAAAAGATATCACCGTTCGCATTCATTCAGAAGAAGAATATCTTTCCGCAGTTGAAGCTTCTGAGATCCTCTTTGGAAAAGGGACCACGGAAACACTGAAAAAGTTAACAGAAGAAACCCTTCTTTCGGTTTTTGAAGGAGTTCCTCAATGTGAAATAGCGAAAAGTGAATTGATAAAGAAGATCAATATTGTCGACTTTCTTTCTGACACCACTCAGATCTTCCCTTCCAAAGGTGAAGCCCGCCGTATGTTAAAAGAAGGAGGTGTGGCCATCAATAAGGATAAAGTAACAGAAAACCTGGAAATCAATGATTCACTCCTACTAAACCAAAAATATCTACTCGTCCAGAAAGGAAAGAAAAACTATATTCTCGTTAAAGTAATATAGGTTTAATACGGGTTCCATGGGGTCTTCTCAGGTATTCAGCCAAATTCAAGGACATTATTACTTCCCAAAATATGGGAAATGGATCTTCATCCTTTCCTTCCTGATAATTTCACTTGTATATCATTATCCGGATATCCTGGTCAAACCTCCCCAAAGTCTTCATCGGTGGAGGCAGTGCGACTGTCTATCGATTACTCTGAATTATTACCAGGATCATAACGCTTTCCTGGAACCTTCCGTACATAACCTTGGAAGGGATGGAACTGGTAAAACAGTCAGCGATTTCCCCTTAATCTATTTTTCAATCGCACAACTTTGGAAAATATTTGGATACCATGAATATATTTACCGGTCAATCATTCTTTTGATCTTCTTCTTTGGGCTATTTGTTCTCTTTAAAACCCTTGAAAATATCTTACAGGACTCTATTTTAGCTATTATTGCCCCATTGTTCTTATTCACATCTCCCACGCTGGTTTACTATGCTATTAACTTTTTAATGGACATCCCTGCATTTGCATTAGCCCTCGCAGGTGTCTGCTTTTTCCTTAAATTCTGTTTTTCTTCAAAAAAATTCCATCTGTATCTGTTTGTGTTGCTTTATCTCATAGCCGGGCTGTTGAAAATTACTTCATTATTAAGTTTCATGGCCATCTTCTGTATTTACCTGCTTGAACAATTTCATGTTAGCATTATTCCTTCCAGGAAGATATTCAAAGATCCCCTCAAACACTTTATTATCCTTACTTCAGTCGTTGTAATAACTGTCATTTGGTATGCCTATGCCAGTCACTACAATTCGAATCATAATTCAGGTGTATTTCTTGTTGGAATATTGCCTATTTGGAATGCTGGTAGTTTTGAAATTCAATCGATTGCAACTGCTATAATCAATCATATTAAAACAGATTATTTCCGGGAAGAGACTCAAATTATCTTTGCATTAATGTGGATAATAATTCTTGCTTTTTATAAGAAGACGAATAAGACAATCTTTAATTTAACACTTTTCACTTTTATCGGATTTTTTGTTTACATCATTCTGTTCTTCCTGGCGCTAAAAGATCATGATTATTATACCATCAACTTATTTATTCTTTGCCCATTGATCATCCTGAACTTCCTATTATTGCTCAAAGAAAATTTCAGAACCATTTATACTTCAGTTATTTTCCGGATCATTATAGTTGGCTTTCTGATCCATAATATTGATTTTGCCAGAAGAAGGATAAATGACCGTTATGATCCTAACGGATGGACGAATAAAGCCTATATAGAAAACATTCAACCTTTCAGGGATATTCCAAATTACTTGCACTCAATAGGCATTAATAAAGAAGACAGGGTCATCAGTTTATCCGACAGCAGTATTAATATAACCTTGTACATGATGAATATGAAAGGATGGACACAATTTGGTACATCTAAGTCAGAAGTCACTACAGCGATCAGAGATAGAATAAAAATGAAGGCAAAATATCTTATCCTATATGATAAGTCCCAGGAAAAATGGTTAAATATTCAACCTTTTCTTGCCAATAAAATAGGGCAGTTTAAAAATATTGAGATCTTCAAACTTTAACAAAGTAGCCATCTTTTTGGAATGACCTCTTTGTTATTCAAAGTTTTGGCATTAATTTAGTTTTAAGGCGCGTTTGTCTTACTTCACAAACTGCTTTGCATAATACTTCGGAGTAAGCTTCTCCCCTGTTGCCTTTTCGATCATGTCGTCCCAATAAAACTCCATTCCGGGAGCAAAAACTTTTTCCTTCAAAAACTTACCGATTTTTTTATTCCCTGCAAAACTTTGGAATTTATAATCCTCAGACTTTATTATGTTCTTGGTCATATAGTAGTACAACTGGGAAGCAAACAGCTCTCCCAGCAAGTAGTTATGATAATAGCAAGGATATAAAGCAATATGGATTTTGGTTGCCCAATCCGGCTCATTGCGTCCTTCAGGCCGTTTCAGCATCTGATATTTTTCTGCCAGTTCCCACCAGAGTTTATTCAGATCCTGATCTGGATTTTCATACATAGCCTTTTCAAATCTATACATTAGCTGAGCCCAACGACTGAAAACCAATTGCTGAATACGGAATGTTTTAAGACTGGTTTCTGCAATCTTCATTTTTTCCTGTTCAGAGATTCCCAGGTTATCTTTTATCCATTGTGGATTCGTCGAGAACCTGCCGAACATTTCGGCAATGGCCTCCGTGGTGAAGGTATGTGCAGGATCACGCAAAATAAAAGGTAGGTCATGATTGATTGCTTTAAAATAAACAGCATGGCCGAATTCATGCAGCATGGTTCCCATCCATTTCTCATTGGATACAATATTGCATAGAACACGAACATCCCCGTTTTTATCAATATCAGTGCAGAAAGCATGTTGGTTTTTCCCCGGCTTCCCGTAAAGGTCGCTTTTTTTGATCATTTCATCAATTGGCAATCCTAATCCTGCGTAATAAGTTGCATCAATGGTTTCAAGATTTTTTCCTTTATAATACTGATCCAGGTCCTGTTCATAAATCTTTGGAGCTTCCTGGAAGAAGCGATCCTGATAATTCCATGGCATCAATTCATCTTTGTTTTTCAGGTTATAATATTTAACAAAATAATCATCAATCTCACCTTTAACTTCCGTAAATGAGCTCTTGGTAAGGCTGTCCAGTTGTTCAAATAGATTACTGATAATTTTTGGATCCTGTTCACTAAGCGTAAGACTCATTTCATGATAATTCCGGAAACCGAGATCTTTAGCAACTTCATTTCTCTTTTTTACAAGTGCAATAATATCTGCTGCAACAACAGGGCCAATTTTTTTCTGTGCAATCCAGACTTCTTTTTGTGCGTTAACATCTTTTGAATGCTTTAAGATATCCTCCACTTCATTATCGCTGAGTTTTTTACCTTTTACTTCTGCCCTGAAATTTCCATATTTCTGTTCAATGGCGTTTTGCATTCGCACAGTTGCATTCTGCTTAGCCGTATCCGCTTTTGCCATCATGTAATCCCTGTATAGAACATCAAGCTGACGCAGCAATAATGAATCAGTGATCATGCCGGAAACTTTGATTTCTTCTAGTTTTTTCAAGGACTCTTTATCGGCAAACAGTTTCACTATTTTCATTTGAAGTGTTTCCGATTTCTTAAAGTCTTCAGGTTTCCCCGATATGGAAGCATCCCAGCTTGCAAGGTTGCTTGCCTTGTATAATGGGATATAGACTGAGTCAAATTTGTTAATGAAATCAACCAGCTCTTTTTTCATTTTCTCCTGTTTTGATTGACAGCCTGATAAAAGTGCTGCCGACGCAATAAATGTAATTATTAGTTTGAATGTTTTCATGGAATGATAATTAGGGGTTCATTATTTCAGTTAGTATATGGTTAACTTATAAAGTTATTCATTAATCAATGGTCCACACTGGTCCTTCTTTGGTATCTTTTACTGTGATCTTCAGGTTTTGCAAAGCATCACGAATTTGATCAGAAGTTGCAAAATCTTTCTTTCCCCTTACCTCTTTCCTGATAACAAGAATAAGATCCATGAGCCCTTCAACAACATCATTCTGATTATCAGATGATTCTTCTTTTAATCCAAGAATATCTGAAATGAAAATCCTGAACATGCTTTTCAATAGTTCCAGATCAGACGGAGTAATGGTCTCTTTTTTATCCGACACTGAATTGATGATCCTGACTCCTTCAAAAAGATTTGCAATCACCATGGGGCTATTGAAATCATCGTTCATTGCTTGATAGCAATTGTCTTTTATTTGCTGGATATTAAAGCATGAAGGAGAAGTTGAAATATCCGAAGGAATGATCCTCTGCAGCGTCTCCATACCTGAGAGCAACTTTCTCAATCCTTTCTCGGCTGCTTGCAAGGCTTCATTAGAAAAATCGAGGGTACTGCGGTAATGTGCCTGGAGGATAAAGAACCGTACGGTCATCGGGCTATATGCCTGTGTGAGGCTATCATGTTTTCCGGTAAAAAATTCTTCCAGAGTAATGAAATTTCCCAACGATTTACCCATTTTCTGTCCATCGATGGTGATCATATTGTTATGCATCCAGTATTTCACTGAATCAGAACCATTGGCAATACGCGATTGGGCGATCTCAGATTCATGATGTGGAAACATCAGATCCATTCCACCGCCATGAATATCGAAATGTTCACCTAAATATTTTGTCGACATTGCAGAACATTCGAGGTGCCAGCCCGGAAAACCATCACTCCATGGTGATGACCATCGCATGATATGTTCTGGTTGAGCTTTTTTCCAAAGAGCAAAATCGGAAGGATTTCTTTTCTCCTCTTGTCCTTCAAGCTCACGGGTATTGGAAAGCATGTCATCCAGTACCCTTCCTGAAAGTTTCCCGTAGTGGTACTTTTCGTTATAATTAATGATGTCGAAATAAACTGAACCATTGACTTCATAAGCATATCCTGCATCGATAATCTTTCGGATCATCTCAATTTGTTCCGGAATATGACCTGAAGCCCTTGGTTCTATTGAAGGGCGCTTCACATTCAGGGCATCCATGAACAGAAAATAACGATCTGAGTAAAACTGTGCAACTTCCATGGGTTCCAACTGTTCAAGTCGTGCTTTTTTAGCTATCTTGTCTTCCCCTTCATCCTCATCGTTTTCAAGATGCCCAACATCTGTAATATTCCTGACATAGCGAACCCTGTAACCCAGGTGCTGAAGATAACGGAAAACTAGATCAAATGTAATTGCAGGGCGAGCGTGGCCCAAATGTGGTTCACCATAAACCGTTGGTCCACAAACATAAAGTCCGACAAAAGGAGGATTGAGAGGCAGAAAGGGTTCTTTAGTTCTGCTCAGGGTATTATAAATTATTAAATTGGAGTCCATTCGTTTTACTTCAGAACGTAAAAGTAGAAAAAAATTCAGATATCCTCATGATATCACTACTTATCTATAAGGAGATTGACAAATTGCTTGAAACACATTAAATTATTCCAACTTCAGAATTCCTCCATTTTTCTGATTCATCTTTGCATGCAAATCAATAATCAATTTAACATTAAAAACAATCAGAACCATGAAAAAAGTATTAGTATTAACACTCGTTGCTGTATTTGGTACAGCCGTCATGTTTGCTCAGGATGTTAATAAAGACACCAAACAAACAACTACACCTGCAAAGAAAGAAGTTAAAACTACAACACCTGCTAAAAAAGATGCAGCAAAACCTGCAGAGAAAAAAGATGTAAAAGCTACAACTGCAACTCCTGCACCTGCAACTACAAAAGATGCAGCAAAACCTGCTGACAAGAAAGATGTAAAAACAACGACAACAACAAAGGATGCTGCAAAACCTGCTGACAAGAAAAAAGAAGCTGCAAAAGCAACTGATACTAAGACTGAACCTGCAAAGAAATAAGGGTTCATAAAACTTCCTTTTTTGGTAAACTTCCCGCAAATTGGTACTAAGGTGCCATCAAACTGCGGGAAGTTTTTTTATGCTGTTATGATTCTTGCTTTCACAATAATGTTAAATATAAAATTGTAGCTTTATCATTCTAACACTCAACCTATGGAATTTATCGAAAACTTTGATGGTGCAGTTATTGCCAGTGATACAGAAGGCAATATTATCTACTTAAACGAAAAAGCAGTAACAACCTTTCAGAAAGAAGGTGGTCTTTCTTTGATCGGGAAAAATTTAAAGGATTGCCATAAAGATTCTTCCAATGAAAAAATAAGACAAATGGTGGATACACGAGAAAAGAATGTTTATACTATTGAAAAAAACGGAAAGAAAAAACTAATCTACCAGACACCTTGGTTTCATGATGGTATTTATGGAGGATTGGTGGAGTTGTCTCTTGAAATACCATTTGAAATGCCTCATTTTATTCGTGAGACATAAATTCTTCCTACTTTTGCAAAAAATCATTTAACTACTTTTTAGATGGAAAAAATCCTGGTAATTGGTTGTTCCGGTCAGATTGGTTCGGAACTGACACTCGAATTGCGAAAAAAATATGGCAATGCAAATGTAATTGCTACTGATATCCGTCCAGCTCCTCCGGAAATAGCAGAATCAGGCAAGTTTGAGATACTTGATGTTTTGGATATTTCAAAGTTGCAGCTCATTCTTGAGCATGAAAAAATTACCCAGGTATATCACCTTGCTGCTATCCTTTCTGGCAATGCCGAAAAAAGACCTCTGGCTTCCTGGGATATCAATATGAAAAGCTTGATGAATGTGCTTGAGCTGGCACGCGAACTAAAAATCAAAAAGGTTTTCTGGCCAAGTTCCATTGCTGTTTTTGGTCCAACAACACCCAGATATGATACACCCCAGTTTACCATTATGGAGCCAAATACGGTTTATGGGATCAGCAAACTGGCAGGAGAACGGTGGATCGAGTATTATTATCATAAATTTGGTGTTGATACCCGAAGCCTTCGTTACCCAGGGTTGATAAGTTATAAAACTGAAGCCGGTGGTGGCACTACAGATTATGCTGTTGAAATTTTCTATGATGCCATTCGTAAGAAGAAATATGAATGTTTTCTGGGTCCTGAATCAGATTTGCCAATGATGTTCATGTCAGATGCTATAAAAGCCACAATAGACCTGATGGAAGCTGATGGATCACAATTGAGTCTCCGATCCAGCTATAATGTTGCCGGAATCTGTTTTAATCCACACCAGTTGGCAGAAGAGATAAAGAAGCATATTCCAGAGTTTGAGATCTCTTATAAACCCGATTTCCGCCAGGCTATTGCTGATTCATGGCCGGCCTGTATAAACGATTCTATTGCAAGAAAAGATTGGGGGCTTACTTTCGAATATGATCTTCCTAAAATGACAGAATTGATGATCACAGAGATCAGGAAGAAACTCAATGCAAGCTGAATAGTCTGAGATTGAGAATGGAATCTATTTTTTTACTCTCTGATAAGTAACTTTAAGACCACCTATCGGTAAGTTTTCAATCACAACAGCACTGGTATCATTAACGCGGACGATATCAATGGTTATCTTTCTTGCTGGTTTCTTGGAAGTAACAAGCAAACTTTGTCCCTTATTCTTCAATTTCCAAGTTCCTTGAATAGTTTTACCTGCCCTTTCCTCGATAGCAGTTTTATCCGCTTTAATGGTCAGTGTGGAATGAAGTTCCGACTGAATCAGTCTGTTTAGTCGCGCTTCCAATTTTGAGAACTGTTCCCGTGCACGAGCTACAGAAGCACTGTCAGTAGCATTACCATTGCCCTTCTGACTTTTTCCAGCAAGTTGATCTGGCGTTTCCGGAATATTGTACTTCTCGATTTTAATAGCCTTCCAGGTCCCTATCAGACGCTTTTGGACAGTTTGAGAAAATCCATTGGGAGTGATCAGAAATGCGAAAGAGATTGCAAAAAGAAAAGTCAGAAGTCGTTTCATATTCATCTTAATCATTTTAAAAATAACGAATTTTGCGAGTTTTTATTATCTGCTTAAAGTTCCTTCAAAACATCCACAGTTGAATCCTTTGCGTTAATCTTGATTTCGAATCCCCGCTTCCGGAAAACTGCTATCATCCTTTTATTGTCTGTTGTCGTTTGTGCGATGAAGCGTTTCAGGTTCCAACTATTAGCAATTTCGAGACAGTAATCAGTTAGCTTATTCCCCAGATCTTTCTTCTGCCATGCATCTTCAATTAATATAGCATATTCCACACTTTCATGATCGGGATCTGCAATTAACCTGCCTACTCCAAGTAATTTCTTAGAATCTCCCTCTGTTAATTCTGCAACAATGGCAATTTCCCTGTCATAATCATTATAACAAAAGCGTGTAGCGACCTCATGAGATTGCCAGTGGAAAAAATACCGGAATCGCGAATAAAGAGAGTCTTTCGAACATCGCCCAATCATTGCAAGCCACATGGGTTCATCCTCGGGCTTGATTGGCCTGAGTACCAAATTTGTTCCATCATCCATTGTGATTTGTTTTACCAGCTCTTCCGGATAAGGATGAAGCGCTAGATGAGCATAAGGATGACTTTCAAGGCGCACTGTTCCGGGATCAATAACAATCCTGCCATCTAACGCAATGACCTCTTTAGTTGTCACTAGGAGGGGGTTGATATCAAGTTCAAGGATCTCAGGATAATCTGCAGCAAGATAAGAAAGTCGGATAAGGACCTGGATCAATTGATCTGTATTTTTAGGTTTGCTTCCACGGTAACCTTTGAGTAAAGGATAAATTTTAAGTGACTCAAGCATCCTCCTGGCAAGACTTTCATTTAGTGGAGGAAAACCCAATGCTTTATCACTGAAAAGTTCGGCTGTTATCCCTCCCATCCCAACCATCAGAACCGTTCCGAAAATTTTATCTTTTTTAATGCCAAGGATCAGTTCAACTGCATCTTTGGAAGAAAACATCCGTTGCACTGTTACGCCATCGATGCGCGCTGAGGGTTGATGTACCGCGACAGTTTCTGTTATTTGCTTAAACGCTTTTTTGACCTGAAGGTCGTCGGTAAGGTTCAAAATTACGCCACCCACATCTGACTTATGTGTGATATCAGGAGAATCTATTTTCAGCACCACCGGATAACCTATGTTTGCTGCAACGCTGACCGCTTCTTTAATTGAAGGAGCTTTATGTGGCTTTGTTGTTGCAATGCCATAGGATTCTAGTATTGTTTTTGAAGTTTCTTCAGATAGAATTGGTTCACTCGTTTTGATAATGTTTTCAAATTCAATACGCAGTTTAGCACGGTCGATAGTAAACTCAACAGGGACATCTTTTGGTGTTTCGTACAAAATATCCAGATTCCTGGAATAGGAGACCATGGTCATAAATGCACGGATGGCTTGTTCAGGGGTTTTATATGAAGGAATTCCAGCTTCTACGAGAATATCATCGGCTTCATGCATGCTCTGTCCACCCAGCCAGGCAGCAAGTATGGGTTTGTTGGAGACATTGACCAATGTGCTTATTTCCTTTGCTGTTGCGTTAGGATTGGTCATTGCCTGTGGGGTAAGGATTACCAGAACAGCATCTGTGTTCTGATCTTCCATAACGATTTGTGTTGCTTTTGCAACACGTTTTGCACGTGCATCTCCCAGAACGTCCACCGGATTTCCATGTGACCAGAAATCGGGTAGATTTTCATTCAGCTTTTCGATGGTCTCTTTTGAAAGTTCAGTAAGAACGCCATTTGAAGCGATGAGTGCATCGGTGGCCATAACGCCAGGGCCCCCGGCATTGGTGATAATTCCCAATCTCGGCCCACGAGGAAACTTGTTTCTTCCTATCAGCTCAGCAACACTGAAAATATCCCCGATCTCGTAAACCCTGGCAAGTCCAGCCCGCTGAAATGCAGCATCATATACTGCATCTTCAGAAGCCATGGCTCCTGTATGAGAAGCTGCAACCTGCGCTGACTCGGGAAAACGTCCGGCTTTGTAAACGATGATTGGTTTTTTTCTTGCAAATGCCCTTGCTGCAGTCATAAATTTACGGGCATTGGTGATCGATTCAATATAGAGGATGATGCAATGGGTATTCTCATCCTCTCCGAAATAGTCAATTAAATCACCGAATTCAACATCCAGGCTATTCCCAATTGAGACGAACTGACTGAATCCAATCTTTCCTTCCATTGCCCAATCGAGTACGGAGGTACATAGCGCTCCGGATTGAGAAATGAATGCAATATTGCCAGCCTTTGGCATTGCTGCTGCAAAGCTGGCATTGAGTTTAAGAGAGGGGACGATAACACCAAGACAATTCGGACCAATTATCCTCATGCCTTCATATTTTTTTATCAGGGACCGGATCTCAGTTTCAAGTTTTTTCCCCTCATCCCCGATTTCCTGAAATCCTGCAGAGATGATGATAAGACCAGGAATACCAAATTCACCACATTCTTTAACGACGCCAACCACTTTATCTGCTGGTGAACAGATAATTCCCAGATCAGGAACTTTTGGCAAGCTGTTGATATCGGGATGGCAGGGAATCCCCATCACAGCTTCATGGTCGGCATTAACAGGATAGACCACGCCGCGAAAACCTCCGCTAACGAGGTTGATCAGTACCTTACCGCTTACGCTGTTTGGATTGGTTGTAACCCCGATTAAAGCAATCCGCTGAGGATTGAAGATCGGGTCGAGATTGTGAACATTCATGCCTGATGATAAGCGCTATTAAGCTATTGTTAGTGGGTACAAAGATAGGGAAATTCCAGCATCCCCATGTCAATAACTATTTCGCAGGATAAGAGGCAGGATCGACCGCTTTAAAATTCCACATCTTCAGGAAGGTCAAAACTTTTGTGGTATCATAACCAGGAGCTTTTGCATATTCAAGTAAGCCTGAATCCTGGATGACCAGTTGTTTGCCATTGCCGTCGAGAACAACAAATACAGGGAAGCCAAAACGAACAGGGTATCCGAATTCTTTATAAAGATTGTAATCTCTTTTGTCCTTTTCCTTCGGCACACTTGCGAGCATATAAACATAATCTTTGTTCATGATTGAATCAATCCTATGTTCGCTGGTAACAAGGTTGTGAAAACGGATGCACCATGGGCACCAGTTACCACCCCATTGTATCAGCACATGCTTATGTTCAGCTTTTGCTTTTGCAATTGCTATTTTTACGTCAGCACGAATATCCTGATTTGTTTTGTATGGTTGAGTCGAACTATTCTGACTATACCCGGAAATTAATGATCCCAGGAAGAAAAGAATGATGATTATCTTTTTCATTAGTAAGTGATTTTGAATAAATAGTTGTTGTTTTACGGGCATAAAGGTACAAAAAAACGAGATAGCGAATCTAATGATTCTTTTCGCTATCTCGCCATTTCGGTACTTCAAGGTGATAAATTACATCCCGTACATTTCAATGATTTCCTGCTTTGATTTTCCAAGGATGTTGTACTTCTGACCAACTTTTTTAAATGCGGCGATGGCTTTTTCGAGATGATGAATCTCATGGCCGGCAGAGATCTGTGTACGGATCCTGGCCTGGCTTTGAGGTACCACAGGGAAAAAGAATCCGATGGCATAGATGCCTTCTTCATAGAGATCCCTGGAGACATCCTGTGCAAGTTTCGCATTGAACAACATGACCGGAACAATTGGAGTATCGCCTTCCTTGATAATGAGGCCAATATCATGAAGTCCCTTGCGCCAGAATTCGGTGTTCTTTTCCAGTTTATCGCGACGTTCAGTAGTAGCTGAAAGGATTTCCAGTACCTTAATTACACCGGCAACGACAGGAGGTGCAATGGTATTGGAAAAGAGATACGGACGGGCTTTCTGACGACACATTTCAACGAGTTCTTTACGTCCAGAAACACAACCGCCAGAAGCGCCACCCAAGCCTTTTCCGAAGGTAGTAGTGATGATGTCCATACGATCCATAACGCCACATTTCTCGTGGGTTCCGCGACCCGTCTTGCCAATGAATCCGCTGGAATGTGAATCATCACAGAACAGCATTGCATCATATTTCTCACAAAGATCAGCCATCTGGTCAAGTTTTGCGGTATCTCCATCCATTGAAAATACACCGTCGGTAATGACCATTTTCAGTCGTTTATCATTGTGAAGCTGAAGTTTTTCTTCCAGGTGAGCCATGTCAGAATGCTTATAAGTATCATGCATGGCACTGCAAAGCCGGATTCCGTCGATGATGGAAGCATGAACAAGACGATCGGAGATCATTACGTCATCCTTGGTCAGGACTGCTTCGAAAACACCGGCATTGGCATCCATGCAGGAAGGAAAAAGAATGGTATCTTCAGTGCCGAGAAACTGTGTCACCATTTGCTCGAGTTGTCTATGGATATCCTGTGTCCCGCAAATAAAACGAACTGAAGACATACCATAGCCATGAGAATCGAGTCCGGCATGTGCAGCCTTCACAACCTCAGGATGACTGGATAATCCAAGATAGTTGTTTGCGCAGATGTTAATCACCTTTTTTAACGGTGCTCCTGTTGGAAATTCTACTTCGATATCTGCAGCCTGTGCAGAATGAATGTAGCGTTCAACTTTTAAAAGGCCGGCATCTTTCATCCCGGTCAGGATTTCCTGGTACGAACCACGTACTTTATCGCTGTATGCCATATGTTACCTCCGTTATTTTACATATTCATTGACCAGTGAACATATCTTATTAACCGAATCGAAAGCTTCAGGTGTGGCTTTATCATCGGGAATGGAGATTTTATATTTATTTTCGAGGAACCTTTTAAGGGATACCATCGAAAATGAATCAACAATACCACCTGAGATCAGGGGGGTATCATATGTTAATTCGCTGTCGTCTTCCACATATTCGTTGACGACGTAATTCTTAATTATTTCTTTCATGTCTTCCATAGTGTTTTCTCCTTTTTTTGAATTGGTTATTATGTTAGATAATAGTACTATTTAGGTGTTCAATAAATGATAATTAATCGTTTTCCAGGGTACTGGTGTCTCCAATTTCTTCTCCCCATTCTTTTGCATGTAGAATTCTTCGCATAATCTTGCCACTTCTAGTTTTGGGCAAAGAATCGATGAATTCGATCTCCTGGGGCATGGCTAAGGGTGAAAGTTTCTTCCTCACAAAGTTCATGATCTCAAGATCAAGCTCTTTGCTGGCGACAAAGCCGGGTTTAAGGGCAACAAAAGCTTTTACCACTTCCATGTTCACAAAATCAGGCTTGGCCACTACGGCTGATTCTGCAACGGCAGGATGCTCAAGCAAGGCCGATTCTACTTCAAACGGGCTAACCAAATGGCCACCGGTATTGATCACATCATCGTCACGACCGACAAACCAGAAATAACCTTCCTTGTCGATACTGGAGCGGTCGCCTGGAAGATACCAGCCATTTTTAAACTTATTCTTATAGGTTTCTTCATTGTTCCAATACATTCTCATCATAGAAGGCCAACCGGGTTTAAGCGCTATGAGACCTATCTTCCCGTATTCGCTAAATGGCTCAAAGGTATCAGGATTCACAACATTAGCAGTGATGCCCGGGAAAGGTTTCCCCATTGAACCGGGTTTTATTTTCATGCCAGGATAATTGGAGATCATGATCCCTCCCGTCTCAGTCTGCCAATAAGTATCAAGAAATGGCTTCCCAAAAACTTTCTCTGACCAGATCACAGCCTCCGAGTTTAATGGTTCACCCACACTTGCCAGGTGGCGTAAGGAAGAGAGGTCGAAACTCTTAATGATCTCATCCCCTGCCTTCATCAATGAACGTATGGCAGTAGGAGCGGAATACCACATGGTGATGTGGTGCTTTTCAATAAACCGGTACCAATTTTCAGCAGAGAATCCGGAGTCGAGCACACACTGGGTCACTCCATTACTAAATGCTCCGATGATTCCATAGGAGGTTCCGGTAACCCAGCCAGGATCGGCAGTACACCAATAGATATCATCATCCTGAAGGTCGAGCACCCATTTTGAGGTAAGGTACTGGGAGATCAGGGAATAATGAACATGTTTAACCCCTTTTGGCTGACCAGTGGTTCCTGACGTATAGTGAAGAACTGAAGGAGTTTCTGCATAGGTAGGATAGACGTCAAATTTTTCAACTTTGGGCAATTCTTCGAGGTTCATTGCTACTTCTCTTTGCTGCAATGGCTTTGCAGGATCCTGGTCAACAATGATCAGGTATTCCAGCCAGGGCATCTTTTCAATAATCTTTCGCACTTTCGGTGCATGTTTCTTCTGGGTGATGATGGCGCGGGTTTGTGCATTTTCCAAGCGAATAAAGAGAGATTCGTCTCCAAAGGCTGAAAACAAAGGTTGAGCAATAGCTCCCATTTTCAGGATTCCAAGGAAACCGAGGTAGAGCTCAGGGATTTTATCCATGAACAAACAAACACGGTCACCGGGATTGATACCAAGGTCCTTAAGAAATTGACCGATCGTGTTGGTAGCAACACGGATGTCGTTGTAGGTGTATCGTTTTTCAACACCTCCAAGACCATCCCAGATCAGTCCCATCTTTTCTGCTTTTCCCATCTGGCAGATTCGGTCGGAACAATACCAACCGATGTTGATTACATCACCGGGTTTATAACCCAGTTCCTGCTCGGCAAGATTCCAACTGAAATTTTTTATTCTTTCGTCGTAAGATCCGATGTTCGACATAGTTAAATTTGTTGTTTGGTTAATACTGGAAGGATTATTTGTATTGTGTTTTGGTTGTGTTTCAATTTTATTATCCCATTGCCTTGCAGCAAAAAGGTCTATTTGCCGTCTGCCTCCACGATCACTATTGCCGTAGCCATCTCTTTTAGATGCGATAAAGATACATGAATTTTTGAAATACCTACATTCTTTCCAAATTCTTCTGCTTTACCGGAAAGACGGATCATTGGTTTGCCAAATTCATCATGGTAAACATCGATATCTCCAAATGTGATTCCTAACCTCCAACCGGTACCAATGGCTTTCATGAATGCTTCTTTAGCAGAAAACCGCGCAGCATAATTTTCATATTTATGCCTCATTGGTTCGCAGTAAGCGATTTCACCGGAAGTGAAAATCTTTTCCCGGAAACCGATGTCTTTTTCCATTACCTTTTCGATACGTGAAACCTCGATGATGTCTGTTCCTATGCCGAATATCATAAGATTAAGAGGTTAATGGGTAACTCCATATTTCTACAATTCGTGACGCGTGATGCGTGACAAAATGAATACCACTGATAAAGTTTTTTAATCTTAATTATTTAAATGGCTCCTAATTGTTTACCGACTTTAATGAATTTTTCTGTGGCAAATTCGATTTGTTCGTTTGAGTGAGCTGCACTGATTTGAACCCTGATCCTTGATTTTCCTTTGGGGACAACAGGATAATAAAATCCGATCACATAAATGCCTTCATCGAGTAGTGCATTGGCGAAGTTTTGGGAGAGTTGGGCGTCGTTGGGGAGATGTCCGAATAGGACGGGTACGATTGGATGGATCCCGGGAACAATTTTGAAACCGGCTGCTTCCATTCCTTTGCGGAAAAGCGTTGTGTTTGCAAACAGTTTATCCCTGAGCATAGTGGTTTCAGAAAGCAATTTCAGTACTTCGAGGGTGGCACCGGCAATGGCGGGCGCCAAGGTATTCGAGAATAAATAGGGTCTTGAACGCTGGCGAAGGATCTCAACGATTTCTTTCCTTCCGGAAATGCACCCGCCGGATGCACCGCCAAGGGCTTTGCCGAAGGTGGTAGAGATGATATCCACCCTGCCTTGAGCATTGCAATGTTCGATAGTTCCTCTTCCGGTTTTTCCAACAAATCCAGTTGCATGAGAGTCGTCGACCATGACCAGGGCATTGTATTTTTCAGCCAGGTCGCAGATCTTGTCAACCTGTGCTATGATCCCGTCCATAGAAAAGACGCCATCCGTAACGATCAGCTTGAAACGTGCTTCACCGGCATCCTGCAACACCTCTTCAAGGTCGTCCATGTCGTTGTTCTTATAGCGAAACCGTTGGGCTTTTGACAATCTTACCCCATCGATAATAGAGGCATGATTCAGTTCGTCGGAAATGATGGCATCCTGTTCACTTAACAGCGGCTCGAAAACGCCACCGTTGGCATCAAATGCAGAAGAATAGAGGATGGTGTCTTCTGTTCCCAGAAATTCACTCAGTTTCGCTTCAAGGTCTTTGTGGATCTTCTGTGTGCCGCAGATAAATCTTACAGACGACATCCCAAAGCCATAGCGAAAAAAAGTCATATTGGCACCAGCCATTGTTCTCGGATCATTACTCAGACCCAAGTAATTGTTGGCACAGAAATTCAATACCTTCTGACCCTTGTCGGTTTTTATTTCAACCCCCTGGGGTGTGGTCAGGATACGTTCATTCTTGTATAGTCCTTCAGAGATGATGTTGTCGAGTTGTTTTTGGAGATGAGCTTTGAATTTACCGTACATAGGGCAGACGAAGTAGTTAGTTTATCTGGAAACAAAGGTAAATATTTTCAAGAAAGTAAGGGATAAGTATTCAGTATTAAGTATTAAGAAAGAGGAAAAAGTTGAGAATAATATGTGTATTTTTGATGTTCTTATAGAAAATGAAAATGAAAAGAATATTCATATGGATCGTTTTGATTGGGGCTCTTGTTTTGACGCCATTCACCTTTTCTTCTTGTGACAAAAAACAAGTCCCTGTACCTGATTTTCCTCAATTGATTGGCCACTGGAGTGGGACAACAAGCCAAGGCCCCCAGATATCGTTTTGGATAAACAACCTGTCAGGCACACTAAGTGTAACAAACTATGATTTAACAGTATATACCACATCAGGGGCTCAGGATTATCTTCTATACAATACTTATGGCATTGCATCTGTTATCAACAAACAATTCAAGATTCATCTTGGGACAGGATCGGCAGGAGAGTCTTACATAGATGGAACCTTTAATGTAAACGATATGACGCTGAATGGGAACTGGGCGGTTTATCAGCCAGGAAATTCGGTTGATCTCATTACAGGTACTTACAATTGTCTGATGAGCAATTAGTTCAAAAGGGCATATACCGGGCCGGAACGACATAACTTTAACGAATATGGAAAATTTCATCTATCACAACCCCACAACACTTCACTTTGGCAGAAGTTCACTTAATGGATTGAATGAAGTACTTCAGCTATATGGCCGGAAGGTCTTAATGGTTTATGGAAAAGGTTCCATCAAAACAACGGGGCTTTATGACAGGGTGATGGCCTTTTTAAAAGAGGTGAATGCTGAAGTGGTTGAATATGGCGGAATTCAGTCAAACCCCTTGATTGAGGATGTGGAAGCTGCTGCGACACTTGGACGGGAACATAAGGCAGATGTCATTCTCGCGGTTGGCGGAGGAAGTGTGATCGATTCAGCTAAGTTCATTTCTATCACCATTCCTGTTACTCATCCTGCCTGGGATTTCATAACGAGGAAGGCAAAACCGGAAAAAGCCGTGCCCTTGATTTGCATACTTACTCTGGCAGCCACAGGGACGGAGATGAATCCATTTGCCGTGATCTCCAAACATGATGCCAATTTTAAAGATGGATATGGATCTCCGCTTATGTATCCCGCACATTCATTCCTAGACCCTCAATTGACGGTTACTGTGCCGCGTAACTATACGGCTTATGGGATTGCCGATCTGATAGCCCACTGTTTTGAGGTTTGGTTTGGCGCCGGTGATGCTTCACTGAGTGACCGATTCATTATTTCCATTGTACAGGAAGCAATTCAATACGGACCTTTGTTATTACAGGATCTGGGCAATTATGAACTTCGCGAAAAGATCATGTATGCTGCTACCATGGCTTTGAACGGACTTACGGCCCAGGGGAAAAAATCGGGTGACTGGGGGGTGCATAGTATCGGGCATATCTTGTCATTACTTTATGATGTTCCTCATGGTGCTTCACTTTCGATCGTTTATCCTGCGTGGATGAAGTATATTGAGAAAAAATATCCGGAAAGGATTGGCTTACTGGGTTCTGGCATTTTTAATGAAGCTCTTACTTCCCATGAAACCATCTGGCGAATTGAAGAATTGTTCCGGTCACTGGAATGCCCCATACGGCTGTCGGAAACAGGGATTACGGTTAATAAACAAAAGATCCTGGAAACATTGGTGCTTAACAAAGTAAGTGGGGCGAATTATAAATTCAAAGAAGAGGATCTGAGAAAAGTCGTTGAACTCTTTCTGTAAATCTGGTGAGTTGGCGAATTGGTGAGTTGGCGAGTTGGCGGGTTGACCCAGGGTTTGAGTATATCTAAGGTATAGGTGAACAATGTCTAAATAAAAGAAACCGTAAGAAAAAACTATTGCCGGAGTATAGTTTGAGTATAGTGGGAGTATAGCCGGAGTATAGGATGAGTATAGAAAAAACCACATTTACGACTTAAGAAGTTCATTATTTGAAAAGAACCGTAGCGTTTTTGAGGAATTTGGGAAGGGTTGACGGTCTTTTTATAAATTCATCTAACTTAAGATATTTTTTTTTTTGACTGTTCAAAATATCTTGTAACTTTACCTATTCATTTTATAACACCCCTAAAATAGAACAATTTACAGAATTAAAGTCATGCAAGCATCTTCGGATGATAATTGATAGTAATTATTAACCTAAAAAAGACAAAATGGTACTTTTATCGATTTTCGGAATTATTATTGTGATCCTTTTATCAGGATTTCGTATTGCACAGGAATATCAACGTTCTATTGTATTCAGGCTTGGCCGGTATCAATCTATTAAAGGCCCTGGGCTTTATTGGATAATACCATTTATTGAGACTCAACAACGTGTTGATATCAGGACAAAGACCGTTGACCTTGAACAGCAGGAAACCATAACAAAAGATAGTGTTACCATTAAAGTGAATGCTGTTCTGTGGTTCAAGATAACCAATCCGGAAGATGCAATTATTAAAGTTGCCGACTACAATAAGGCTGTTTATCAATTTTCGGTCACTGCACTTCGAAATATCATTGGTCAACATTCACTTGATGAAGTGCTAAGAGAAAGAGAAGAGATAAACGGGACGCTTCAAAAAATAGTTGACTCTACGACTGAACCCTGGGGGATAAAAATTGAAATGGTGGAAATGAAAGATGTTGAGATTCCAGAGGGGATGCAAAGGGCCATGGCACGAGAAGCTGAGGCGATCAGGGAAAAAAGGGCCAGGATTGTAAAAGCAGAAGCGGAACTGGAGGCCTCAATTAAATTGACTCAGGGAGCAGTTGAAATGGAAGGAAGTCCCATTGCCCTTGAGTTAAGACGTATGCAGATGTTATCTGAAATTGGTATCGACAATAATACGACAACTGTCATTTTAATGCCTTCAGAATTTACTAATGCAGCAAAAAGTTTTACTGAATTCGTGACGAAAAAGAAGAAGAACAGTTGAAACAGCAAATTCCCATACAACCATTTAACTAGTTCTAATTTGCTCCAAGTTTTTTCAGGTTCAACCTTCTCAACTTCGGAGCCCATTTTGCTGTCGCACCAACAATAAGAAGGGTCATAATTCCTCCAAATATCACGGAAGGGATCAATCCCATGAGTTTTGCTGCCAACCCGGATTCGAAAGATCCTATTTCGTTGGAAGAGCCGATGAAGATACTGTTAACGGAAGCGACTCTTCCTCGCATTTCATCGGGTGCTACCAGTTGCATTGTTGCCAACCGGATTACCACACTGATGTTGTCGAACATTCCGCTCAGCGCCAATAATCCCAACGAAAGAAAGAAGTTTTTAGAGAGGGCGAAACAAATGATGCTAATTCCAAAACCAGCAACACCAATCATTAACAGCCTCCCGGCTTTTGCCACTGGAGGGTAGTATGCCAGGAGGATTGACATGAAAACTGCCCCCACCATAGGAGAAGCGCGTAGCAGTCCTAACCCTTCAGGTCCCACTTTTAGAACCTCCGCAGCAAACACTGGTAGCATGGCGACCGCACCTCCAAATAGGACAGCAAACATATCGAGTGCCATAGCGCCCAGCAACAGCTGACTGCTAAATACGAACCGGATACCATTGGCAAGTCTCTGAAAAATGGTTTCTGTATCGTTAATAACTGGTACCGGCCTGCTGCGGATATACAACATCAATAAAAACGATATCGACATAGAAACAATAACCGCCATATAAGCGATTCTGACTCCGAAAAAGCCATAGATCAATCCGCCAAGAGCAGGTCCTGTAATTGCCGCTATCTGCCATATTGTGCTGTTCCAGGTTGAGGAATTGGTGTACAATGATCTGGGAACGACTTGTGCCATCAAGGCAATCGTGGCAGGGTAGAGGAAAGCCCTAGCAACACCGGAAATGGCAACACAAAGGTAGATAGGCAAGACTCCGTATTTCCCTATGATGCCCGTTTTATGATAAGTGATAAGTAAAAGCAATCCACTTGCGAAAAGGAAAAGCAGGTCAAACCACAAAATGATCTTCTTACGGTTAAAGCGATCGGCGATATGACCGGCATACAGAGCTACTGCTATGAATGGAATGGCTTCAGCCAATCCAATTAATCCGAGGGAAAGCGGGTCGTGTGTCAGTTCATAAACCTGCCACCCGACAATAATGCTTTGCATTTGGGCGGCAATGGTCATGAAAAAGCGGAAAGAAAGGAATAAACGAAAGTCTTTCAGCTTTAAAACTGCATAGGCATCATGTTCTTTCAACGAGATAAAGGTTATTCTTCTTCTTTTTCCTGCTCTTCGTAAGCTTTCAGCAGTTTATCCTGAACGTCGCCTGGAACCTGTGTGTATTCACCAAATTTCATGTTGTAGGTTGCACGTCCACTGGTTAAAGAACTCAATGCGGTAGAATAACGGTTCAGTTCGGCAAGGGGTACTTTTGCAAGGATCTTCTGATAAGTTCCCTCATTACCCATTCCCATGATAATGGCGCGGCGACCCTGGAGGTCGGTCATAACATCACCCATTTTTTCTTCCGGTACGATGACTTCAATATCATAAATAGGTTCGAGGATTTTTGGTCCGGCATTCTTGAAGGCTTCTTTGAATGCATTTCTTCCTGCCAGTTTAAAGGAGATTTCATTGGAGTCGACCGGGTGCATTTTACCATCGTAAATACTAACTACTATGTCCCGTGCATATGATCCTGTAAGGGGACCTTCTTCAATCTTTTCCATTAATCCTTTCAGGATTGCAGGCATGAAACGTGCATCTATTGCGCCACCAACGATACAGTTCTGCATGACCAGTTTACCTCCCCAATCGAGTTCAATCACATCCTTCCCACGAACAGGGAATTCGGTTTGGTCTTTCATTCCTTCGCGATAAGGTTCGATCATCATATGTACCTCGCCAAACTGCCCGGCACCGCCTGATTGTTTCTTATGACGGTACATGGATTTTGCCGGTTTTGTGATGGTTTCACGATAGGGAATCTTTGGAGCGAGAAATTCGATACCGATCTTTTCGAGGTTCTCTAATTGCCATTTTGCAATGTTGAGATGAAGTTCTCCCTGACCCATCAGAATCACCTGTTTGAGTTCTTTAGAATACAACAATACCAAAGTGGGATCCATTTTGGTCATTTCACTCAACATGCTGCCCAGTTTTTCATCATCTCCCTGATTCTTGGCTTTAACTGCGGCTCTGAATTTAGGTTCCGGGTAAACCATGGGTTCAATGATGATATCCGGATTCTTGAGAGAATTCAAGGTGTTGTTAGTAAAGGTGTTTTTCAACCTGATGGTAGCGCCAATGTCTCCGGCAACCAGTTTTTCTACTTTATCCCGGTTTTTTCCGCTGATGACAAACAATTGTGAGAGTCTTTCCTTTGAACTATGTCTGCTGGGGTTGACCATGTCCATGGCTTCGGTAATCTCTCCTGCATAGACTTTGAAGAAGGAGACTTCGCCAAGGTGCTGTTCAATAGTAGTTTTAAAAACAAAAGCAGAGGCCGGCAAGGCAGGGTTGCATTTAAGTTCTTTTCCATCCATTGTTCTGGCAGATGGCATGGCATCGGGAGAAGGCACACTATTAACAATAAATTCCAGGAGACGTCCAATGCCCATGTCCTGTTTTGCACAAGCACACATTACCGGAAATATGGTACGGCTGATGATACCTGTTCTGAGCGCTTTTGCGATTTCTTCTTCTGTCAATGTTCCTTTTTCAAAGAAGACCTCCATCAATGATTCGTCTTTAGAGGCAAGTTCTTCTATCAAGGCATTGTGCATTTCTTCTGTCTTTGCCTTTTCTGCGTCAGGCACATCCATGATCTCTGGTTTCCCTCCACCTACAGGGTATTTATACATTTTCTTTTTCAAGAGGTCAATTATACTGTTGAATCCGGAACCAGCGTTGACCGGATATTGCATCAGGGTTACATTGTTGCCAAACTGCTGGCGCAATTGGCGGATTGTTTCATCAAAATTAGCATGTTCCTGATCAAGGTGGTTGACCACAAAAATAACCGGTGTTTGGTTTTTTGTTGTATACCTCCAGGTGATCTCTGTTCCTACTTCTACCCCGTTCTGGGCGTTGACCACCATGACAGCGGTATCAGCCACTTTAAGGGCGGCTACGACCTCCCCGATGAAATCATCAAAGCCGGGGGTATCGATGATATTAATTTTCCTGCTATCATACAATGTGCAAAGAACCGAGGCGACGACCGAGTTCTGACGTTCGAGCTCAATCGGACGGTAGTCAGAAACCGTATTTTTATCTTCTACACTTCCCCGGCGGTTGATCATTCCTCCCTCAAAGAGCATTGCTTCGCCCAATGTGGTTTTTCCAGATTTTGCACCCCCAATGAGGGCAATGTTCCTGATCTCACTCGTTTGGAATACTTTCATTTTTCAGTTATTTCTTGTTATATTGGAGTTTGATTGGTTGAAAAGGGCCACAAAGTTAAATAATGCCAGTTAATTACCAAAACTTTTAGGGGTCAGCAGCAATAAAGTCACTCTACCATTTCTCTGGTGATCTCTCTCCACTTCTCTGTTTCCATTTTCGATCCAATCACCTCAATTACATTTCCTGCCAGCAAGGCACCTAATTCTCCTGATCTTTTAAGTGAAAGGTCCATCGCCTGACCATAAAGAAAACCGGATGCATAAAGATCACCCGCACCGGTTGAATCAACCGGGGTGACATTGATGACTCCAACTTCGATTATTTCATTCCCGCTTTTAATCAGAGATCCTTTTGCTCCAATTTTTACCACCGCGATCTGCGACATACCGGCGATCTCATCCAATGCCTCCCTGGGTTCTTTTCCTGTGAAAGTCCTGGCTTCTTCTTCATTGGCAAAGACAATATCGACATACTTCCTAACTATTTCCAACAGGAAATCAAGATTGGCTTCCACGACATTGTAACTTGCCAGGTCGAGTGATACGATCAATCCATTTTCCTTTGCCAGGCTAACGGCAGATCTGATGAGATCATGATTCTGTACAAGATATCCTTCAATGTGCAGGTAATCGTATTGTTTAAAATTAAATCCTGCCAGGTGATTTGCTGTAAGTTCAATGGCAGCTCCAAGGTAGGTAGCAAATGTGCGTTCAGAATCAGGTGTCACCAGGGCGATTGCACGGCCTGTTTCCTGAAGACTATGAATCATATGGGGTTCTACTCCTGCATTGATCATATCCTTGACAAAAGATCCACCTAATTCATCCTCTCCGATCACTCCAATGTATCCGGTCGGAATACCAAGCATTGCCAACCCGTGGATAGTATTGGCAGCGGAACCTCCGGCAGAAAAACTTTTCGGATGCTTTTCAAGCTTTTCCAGAACCGCCTGGCTCCGAAGTGCATCAATCAGTTGCATACTCCCTTTCGGAAGATTAAACTGTTCAAGTAATTGATCGTCATTAAGCCTGATCATGACATCAACCAGGGCATTGCCCATTCCAAGGATCTTTTTCATAGGATACAATTTCAAAAAGAAAGCAAAGGTATTAAAAATTCAAGGGCACAAATTTAGGAAAAAAGGACAAAAGTCTTGACAACACGGACAAAATACCATACCTTTGTGAAAAATTTGATTATGGCCATAAAAACAAAATCTGTTCTTCATACCTATGAAAAGCACTTAGAAGACCGATACTGGATGGTAGAAGAAGCAGCAGCCGGTATTCCAGCCTCTGCCCTATTTGACCTGATCAATCTGACCCATTTGAATAAAAGTTTTATTGCCGGAATGCTTAACCTATCCACAAAAACACTTGACCGGTACCGGCAAGGTGAAAAACGTCTTAACCCCGCATCCGGAGAATTAATGTTAAAACTCTTTTCCCTCTTTAAAAAAGGCGAAGAGATATTCGGGAATTCCGATGAATTTCAAAAATGGATCGAAACACCGGCTTATGGGTTGGGAAATAAAGTTCCTAAAGAATTGATGCAAACCTCTGCCGGCATTGATCTGATCATGGATGAACTGATCAGGATCGAATACGGTGATCTTGCTTAATTATGATCGTATACAGGATTTCTTCAAACAAATATTGCGGGAAACTCCAGGCTTCAGGAATTGCTGCACGTTGGAACTTCGCAAAGCAATATGTTCTTTATACTTCAGAATCCAGGGCGCTTGCCTGCCTGGAAAATGTTGTTCACCGGTCAATGAAAGGTTTGTCAGGGTTGTTTAAGACCCAGGTCATAGAAATACCTGATCATCTGCAGATTGAAATACTAAATGAGAACAATCTACCAGCCGGATGGTTAACACCTGAAAATTACTTGGTTTGTAAGGAATTGGGGTCTGCCTGGTTTGTATCCGGAATTTCTACTATTCTTAAAGTTCCTTCGGTTCTTATCCCAAAGGAGAGTAATTATATTATTCATGTAAACCATCCTGATTTTAATCAGATCAAACTTATTGACATAGAAAATGGTGAAATGGTGAAATGGCGAGATTTGTTAATTTAGGTGCAAAATCCGGTGATATTGACCACCTAAATCCGGGGGAATGTGACCACCCTCTTTCCGTTTTAAATTGACCACTCCGATTTTTATCCATTTTCAAAGATCAATCGATCATAAGACGGTTATACAAAAATACATTTTTTTATTTTCATTAATTATTATTGATTTAGTTCATAAATGGTTGTCTCTTTCTTAAAGATTCGCCTGTCATTTCAATGCGGTGGGCGTTATGGACAATGCGATCTAATACTGCGTCAGTAATGGTTTTTTCACCAATAACATCGTGCCATTGAAGAATCGGCAATTGTGCCGTAATGATGGTTGAACGTTTTCCATGCCGGTCTTCAATGATCTCGATGAGTGCCGACCTATTGTTACTATCCAGGGGTTGCATTCCAAAGTCATCAAGGATTAACAGATCCATCTTTTCTATTTTGGTTATTTCACGGATGTAGGATCCGTCAGCCTTGGCCATTTTTAACATTGCAAAAAGCTTGGACGAACTGGCGTAATACACCTTGTAACCCTGCATGCAGGCTTGATTACCAAGTGCTGAAGCAATGTAACTCTTCCCGATACCTGTACTCCCTGTGATCAGGATGTTTTCATTTTTATCGATAAATGTGCATTCAGCAAAACGGTTCATCATGTTCTTGTCCAGGTTACGGTCAATCTTAAAATCGATCTGTTCTACATTTGCTTTGTAACGGAACCGTGCAGTACGAATGCGACGTTCAATGCGCCGATTATTGCGGTCATCCCATTCTGCTTCGATTAAAAAAGAGACTAATTCATCGGCGGTCATTTGAACCCGATCATCATTTTCCAGGCTCGTTCTGAAGGCAGCAGCCATGCCATGCAACTTCATTTGCTTCATCTTTTGTAAGATTGTTTCATTCATAATAACTGGTTTTGGAGTTTATAATTAAAAAAGCTCACCTCATCAGATCGATAAAAAACAAACCTGATAAGGTGAGGATGCCAAGAAAAATTATGCATAGTTCAGTATCCCCTGACAGGTTTTATAAGTTTGCTCTGGATGCTGTTTAAGCGAAAGGATCTGAGTAATGTACTTCTCTGTAGATTCCCCGATTGCTTTTGCCCGTTCAATAAACTTTTCCGGAGTCCAATCGGACTGGAACTTGTGTTTGGTTGCCAGATGATCATCAACCGTGGTGTACATAAATGGTCTGCGATTGCGTTTGTGTGAAGCAATGTGCTCGTACCTGTAATAGATGTCAACCTGACTCTGGCTGTATAATATATTTACTTTCTTGCCAATGTAATGATAAGGGACACTATAATAATGCTTGTCTTCACCAAGGCATACATGATTGTTCTTTGATACCGTGGCAACCCGTTTATTTTTCAGTTCGTATCGATATACTGACAAAGGCTGAAGTGTTGGCCGTTCGATCTCTTCAAACATCTGGCGGCGACTGTATGGGCGTCCCTTAAGCAGATTATTGTTGTGAATGACCAACAGCTCACCTATAGCAGTGTTCATCGCTTCAAGCGAAGTAAATTCCTTTTCCCGGATGACCGTATAGATCACCTGGTAGATAATCTTTATGGCACCTTCAACAAGTGCTTTATGCCTTGGCTTATAAGGACCGGCAGGAAGTGCTGCCATTTTATAATGTTCTACAAAGTCGCGGAACGATTCATTTAGTGTGGGCTCATACTTGTTGCTTTTTATTACTGCTGATTTGAGGTTATCCGGAACAATGGCCTGGGGCGCACCTCCGAAGTAATGCAATGCATTTTCACAGGCTCCGATAAAGTCTTCCTTACGTTGAGTCATTGTTGCTTCCACATATGTCAATTGGCTTGCTCCAAGAATGGCTACAAAGACTTCTACCTTGATTACTTCACCACTATCAGGGTAAACAATCTGAAGCTTCTCTCCGGCATAATCTACATACATCTTGTCGCCCGCCTTGTGATCTACATGCATTGTTGCATTGGTCCGTTTCGTCCACTGTTTGTAATGTGAATGGAACTGTGTGTGCTTAAACCCATCTGGATACTTTTTCAAATATTCTTTCCAAAGTCGGTACAATGTATTGCCTTTCTTTTTATTTGCTTTATCGACTTCAGGAAAATAGCTTAACAGACCATTAAGCCTGTCATTGGGCTCTTTGACCTGTTTGGCTAAAAAAAGTTTTTCCAATTCGCCCTCCTTCAGGATCAGGATTTCCTCCAGGGACTTGTTCATGGCAATAAATTGCCGGATGTAACTCTTTACTGAATTACGTGCTACACCAGTTTTACGGCTGATGGTTTGTTTTGGCACACCCTCGGTGTACATTTGCAAAATCTGTTTAACTTTGTTCATAGCGATTAAGTTGTTTGGCATAAATGGTTAGTGTTGAGAAAATTGTTGTTCGCAACATTAACTATTTATGCTGTCCTTAATCGATGAAATCTTTGAAAATGGGTGGTCAATTTGCTCCGGAATCAGGTGGTCAATTTGACCGGATTCTCCACTGTAAACCCTCAACCAGAAATAGTAAAAGAAGTTATTCTTTTCCCAAATCCGGGAATCGACAGGCTCTATGTTAAAACAATGTTGAAATCGGCTACTCTTTCAATCTATGATCTAATGGGGAAGTGTATTTTGTCGAAAAATATCAAACAGGGATTAGATCAAATTTTAATTGATTACTTGAATCCGGGAATATATTTTTATCAAATTTGCCAAGAAAATAAAGTGATAGACTCCGGGAAATGGATTAAGGAATAACTCTTCTTAGATGATGAAATGACAAAATTTTTTAATTTGAAACTATACAACAATAATTCCTTCCTTTTTCCGTATTTATTAAGATTTATTCTAATTTAAATGAAGATGAAAAATATCATAATTAATATTCTGTTTATATTTTCGCTATTCTCAACAGGTTGCACTCAAAACACGACAAAAAAAATGGAACTTAAAAAACTTACTCCGGAAGAAGAGCGGGTTATCGTTTATAAGGGAACTGAAGCTCCGTTCACTGGGAAATATGAGAAATTCAATGGAAAAGGAGTTTATGTTTGTAAGAGATGCGGTAATCCATTGTACCGCTCTGAAGATAAATTTGACGCCAATTGCGGCTGGCCCAGTTTTGATGATGAGATACCCGGAGCCATAAAGAGGGTGGTGGATCCTGATGGAACGCGGACGGAAATTGAGTGTGCCAAATGTGGTGCCCACTTGGGTCATGTTTTTACAGGAGAAGAATTCACTCCTAAAAATACGCGCCATTGTGTTAATTCCATATCACTTGATTTCAAGCCTGCTGATAAAGTCATGAACAAAGAAGAGGTCAGAACAGATACTGCCATTTTTGCCGGAGGCTGTTTCTGGGGTGTTGAATATTATATGAATAAAATCAAAGGCGTTAAATTGGTTATTTCAGGGTACACAGGAGGACATAAGGATCATCCTACTTATGAGGAAGTTTGTTCAGGAAAGACAGGGCATTACGAAGCAGTAGAAATTACATTTGATCCCGGACAGACATCATACGAGATTATCGCCAAGATGTTTTTTGAGATCCATGATCCCACGCAATGGAACCACCAGGGGCCGGATATTGGTGAGCAATACCGGTCGGCAATTTTTTACAGGAATGAAGAGCAAAGGTTGATCGCTGAAAACCTGATCAGCCTGTTAAAAAAGAAGGGATTTAATGTAGTCACGGAAGTTAAAAAGGCGTCGACATTCTGGAAAGCAGAAAATTATCATCAGAATTATTATGAACACAAGGGGTCCCTCCCCTATTGTCATGGTTATGTAAAAAGATTTTAGATCTCTTCAAATTTTTGAATCAGGTCAGGTTCCATGGGTTCAATGCGTTCAAAGTTCTTCCATCGGAAATCTTTGCGATGACCATTGGCATCCCAGGAATAGACATTCAAAAACATTTTACCAAAAAACAGGTCAGAAGAATCATAAAATTTTGCAAAAGCCACCTGTTCTCCTGTTTTTATATCATTGCCAATAACCGAGAGTTTCATATGAAGCCTGTATTTCCCTTTACGTGATTTGATCAAAGCATCTTTTAACTTTCGGTTCTTTGTTTCATCGAGGTTGATATCAAAATAGAGGATCCGTTCAAGGTCGGGAAGATCGCACTGGAATTGAAAAACCCTGACCCTTGAATCGTTTTCGATGGTCCATGCCTCAAACCTGCCATCCATGTCGATGATTGACCGGCCTTTATTTCCCAGTCTGATAGATAACCAGAAATTTTTATTCCGGTGACGTATATAAAGTTTTTTTGTGGAAAAAATATCGTTGGGGCGCTTGATCACATAGTAAACAAGAAGTCCGGAAAACATGGCAGTAAAAAAGATGGAGATGGCTGATTGTATGATCACAATTGTTCTGCCTATGTTTGTTATGGGATGAATATCGCCAAACCCAATGGTATGGAATGTAACAATGCTGAAATAAATGGCCTCGGCGAAATCAAGTCTTTCTTTAACCGGCTTTGCAGAAGGTGTGAGTGCTATGCTATTCGTTATATAATACCAATAGGCAAAGGAGATAATAAAAACAGCATAACAGCAGAATGCCAGAAAACAGAATCGAAGGAATTCACGGGTCTTGATTGAAAAATTCATACGCATTGATCCGGGGTTTTTCTTCCTTCAAAGTTACGAAACAACATTACTTCTTGTCAGGGGTTGCATTGAGTTGCTGGACTTTTATTTTATCTTGCTCTTTAAGGCCTGAAACTACTTCAATGTTAATCCCATCGGATAACCCGGTTTTGATGATTCGTTTCTCAAATTTCTGCGGGGTTGTTTCAACTTCAACAAAGGTTGAATCACCTTCAAATACAAGATCGCCTTCACGAACAGCCAGAACCTTTTCTTTCTTTTCCAATACAATATCAGCATTAGCGCTATAGCCTGCCCTTATGAACTGTCCTTCTTTAAGGGTTACATCAGCCTTGATTTCAAACTGCACTGCCCCGTTTTCCACAACACCTTTTGGAGCAATGTATTTCAAAGTAGCCTGGAACGTATCCTTTTCGATGGCCCCGATTGAAAGGAGAAGTCCCATTCCAGGTTTGATTTTACCTACCTCGGTCTCATCCACTTTTCCCTGGAAGATCATGTCATTTACATCAGCAACTGTGGCAATTGTCGTTCCGGCATTGAAGTTATTGGCTTCGATTACGCTGCTTCCGACTTTTATCGGAATGTCGAGAACCATGCCATCAATGGTTGAAGTGATAAGGGTATTGGTCACTTTCCCCGACTTTTTATTTACTCCTTCCCGAATCAGTTCAAGGTTGGCTTCAGCAGCATCCACTTCCTGACCAGCATTTTTATATGCCACCTGAATGGTTTGGAATTCCGATTGGGCTACGACATGTTCTTTAAAGAGCTTTTCCTCACGATCGAAGCTGATCTTGGCATCATCAAAAGCAATCTTTGCCTTGTCGAGCCTGCCTTCTGCATTATTCAGGTTGACCAGGTCGGGAATGATTCTGATCTTGGCAATGTTTTGTCCTTTTTTAACATTTTTCCCGGCTTCAATATAGATTTCTTCAACTATTCCTGAAACAACAGGTTTTATCTCGATCTCCTTTCTGGGAACCACTGATCCTGTTGCAACTGTCTTGCGTGTAATTGAAGTATAGAATGGCTTCTCCGTTTTATAAATGATCGGTTTCTGTTTCGATTTATTATATAAATAAACGATGGTAAGCAGGAAAATTCCAAGGATAATTACCAGTGCTGCAATTTTTAATACTTTCTTCATAAGTCAATGTAAACGGTTAAGTTATTTCGTAATTCTAATGTATACTTTGTATTTATTCATAACGCAGTGCATCTATGGGCTTCACTGAAATTGCTCTTTTTGCCGGAATGAAACCGGCAATTGCACCCGAAACAATAAGGATGCACAGGGCTATTATGGCCACCTTAAAATCAATACCGGGATGGACAAACATCTCTGTATTGGCCCCTGAAGAAGATAACAGGTAATTGATTAGTTCAAGAAGCCCAACTCCAAACACCAATCCGAAATATCCTGCAAAGGTTGTCAAAACAACTGATTCTGTGATGATCTCACTAATGATATTGAAAGGGGGGGCACCCAGGGCCCGTTGTATTCCAATTTCTTTGGTTCGTTCTTTTACCACCACCAGCATGATATTACTCACTCCAATGACGCCAGCAAGTAGTGTGCCTGTGCCCACAATCCATACAAGAATGTGGATTCCAAAAAACAAACCTTCCATTTTATCATATTCTTTCCTGAGGTTAAAATGACCAATGGCATCATCATCTGAAGGGGCCACCGAATGTCGTTTCTTCAGAATATCCATTGCTTTTTTCTCTACAATATCAACAGGAATATCATCTTTTGACGTAATGTTAAAGAACCCTACAGTATTGCCATAATTGAATGTTCGCTGCAGGGTGGTAAAAGGCATGTGAATTCTTTGATTATCCTGAGATGCGGCTTCTCCGGTACGCTTTGATTTGAACACCCCTATCACCATGAAGTACACGCCATTGATCTGAATATATTGGTTAAGCGGCTTTTCGTTTTTCTCAAAAAGAAGATCGACCACCCGCTGACCAATAACTACAACTTTTCTTTTCTCTTTCAGGTCGAGGTCGTTCAGAAACCTGCCTTCCAACATATTGACAGGGTCAATGCTGTTGAAAACCGGGTAATCACCAAAGAGAGAAAACTGGCCTGCTTTAAGTTTCCTGACCACATTACTGGTTCCATCATATCCTCCTACATTAGTCCGGGGTGCCATGTATTTAATTTCCGGAATACCATCCCTCAGTGCCTGGATATCACTGTTTTCGTAATTAAACCTTCTACCTCTCGGAAAACCCTTGTAAGAAACGGAGGTTTGCTGAGCCCAGATAAAGACACTGTTGGTGGCCATATCTCCGAAATTCTGTGTAACCCCATTTTTTAATCCGGTACCTGACCCTAGCATGATAACGAGCATGAAAATTCCCCAGAAAACACCAAACGCCGTGAGGAATGTCCGGAGTTTGTTTTTCCTGAGAACATGATAAATTTCCTGCCAGCGATCGAGGTCAAACATTTTGTTAGGCTTTGGGGGTTAGGGGTTAGGTATTAGGGGTCGGCAAAGTGTTAAGTTTTAAGTATGTCGTGTATTGGGATTAAGATTTTGATTATTCATTTTATTCGTCTCTCAGGGCGTCGACTGGTCTTACGTTCGCTGCTTTCATAGCCGGGACTAATCCGGCTATTGCACCTGCGAAGATAAGTAGTATGGTTGCACCTACCGCAATTGAAAAATCAGCTTCAGGGTTTTTAAAAAAGTCTGTCGCCGGCATTTTGCTTGAAACCAATTCAAGTAAACCAATCCCCAAAACCAATCCTATATATCCTGAAAAGCCTGTAATCACAATTGCTTCCTGGAGTATCAAACCGACAATTGAAGAAGGTGTGGCCCCCAAAGCTTTTCTGACACCGATTTCTTTCGTCCTTTCTTTCACCACGATCATCATGATGTTGCTCACACCAACCACACCTGCAATAATGGTGCCGATTCCAATTATCCATATGAACAACCTAATCCCCGAAAACAATGCAGTAAAACGCTTTACGTCTTCATTTTTATTCCATACCTCCACAGCACGTTCATCCTTGATATCATAAGTATGACGACGTGAAAGGAGGGATTTTGTGTTTTCCACCATGACATTGGCTTGTTCGGGTGTGGCCTTGCCAGTAGTAAATGCAATTTGCTGAATGACATTATCGCCATTAAAGATCCGCTGAGCCGTAGAAATGGGAATGTATATTCTTCTTTGTTCATTGTCATTCCTGCTGAAATCCCGGAATACCCCAACGACTTTGAACAAGACCCCGTTCACCGTGATGTATTTGCCCATAGCCACTGTATCTTTTCCTTTAAACAGAACGGCTTTAACTTTTTCACCAATCACCGCAACCTTCCGGAAATCACGGATATCAATATTGTTGACAAATCTTCCCTGGATCAGCTCAATTTCTTTGATATAGCCATAATCGGGATGACATGGGGAGATAAAGAATGAACCATACTGATTTTTATATGAGGTGAGGTTATTACCAAGGAATAAACGTGACGAAATATGGTCATGGCCTTTGATCGAGGTATTTAATGAATTGTAATCTTCATTGGTGAACTTAATATTTCTCCCAGATTTCAGCCCTTTATATTTCAGGCTTGTAATTCCGCTGGTGATCCAAACCCCATTGGTAGCACCTCCTTTGAATTGCTCAGCGACACCATTTTCCAAACCTTTTCCTGAACCCAAAAGTACCACCAGCATGAAGATCCCCCAGGCCACGCTAAACCCGGTGAGAAAAGTCCGGAGCTTGTTCTTCTGCACCGTACTGAAAATCTCCTGCCATTTATCGAGTTCAAACACTTGGTTAGGTGTTAGGGGTTAGGGTTTTGGTACTTTTTAATTCTTTATTATTTCTGTGACCATTCCATCTGTGATGTGGATGGTTTTCTGTGTTCGGAGTGCAATATCATGTTCATGAGTAACAATCACCATTGTTATTCCGGTGTTGTTGATCTCCTGCAGAAGATCCATCATTTCAAGGGAAGTAACAGAATCAAGAGCGCCCGTTGGTTCATCGGCCAGTATCACTTTTGGTTTTGTAATCAATGCCCGGGCAATTGCAATTCTTTGTTTCTGCCCTCCCGACAATTCATTGGGAAGATGATGTGCCCATTCTGTCAAGCCCATCTTTTCCAGGTATTCCATGGCAATAAGATTTCGTCTTTTACGGCTCACCTTCTGGTAATAAAGCGGCAAAGCAACATTTTCCATGGCATTCTTAAAGGAGATAAGGTTGAATGATTGAAAAACAAATCCAAGCAACTTGTTTCGTAGAGCGGCTGCTTTGCGTTCATTCAGTTTCCTGATGGTTGTTCCATCAAGGGTATATTCCCCAGCATCATAATTATCAAGAATTCCCAAGATGTTCAACAAGGTAGATTTCCCGGAACCCGATGCCCCCATAATGGAAATCATCTCCCCTGCTTTTATTTCCAGATCAATCCCTTTCAATACATGCAACTTGGATTGACCCATTACGTATGATTTATGAATGTTTTTTATGTTGATCATGCCATAGTGTAATTTTTCACAATAACGCACATTAGACTCCTTTATTAGCCAAATGTTACAGTTTCCGTTTCTAATGATGGAAATAAATATGATAAAATCTTTCTACATTTGCTAATCTTCTATAACCCTAAATAATTTTCTATGACAGACATCAGTAGAGAAGCGGTAAACCTGGCGATTGTCACTTTTATCATTGTAATTCTTTTTCATGTTGCAACAGAATATGTTTTTAAATCGAAAGAAAAAGTTCACGTTGCTCTTAAAGCTATTGCCAATGCCTTCCTCATCGCTGCCCTGGCAATGCTTTTCCATTTCAATCTTGAAAATATCAATAAGATGGAAGATATTAAAAAAGAATTGTCTTCTGTTAAAGAAATAAGTTCTGGGCTAAGTTTTTATAAGCCTTACGAAACAATCAGCAAGCTGGATGAGAACAATGTTTTCCGTAAGCTGCTCGATCACCAGATGGAGCAAATCAAAACTGATCTGCTTGAAGTCGAAAACTCAACGCTTGTATATACCCGCGAAGAGTTTTTATCTGCCTGGGAAAACACCATTTCAAAATATGCACAGAAAGAGATCAGGGCCATTAATACCATTTCCATCGAAGACTGGGGTAGGTTTACGCCGGCTTCAGGAAGTTCGGCGCATGAATCGGCCATCAAGAGAGGGGTATCAGTAAAACGGTTACTGATCTACGACAGCGAAAATGAAGAAGATATCCGCTCTAATCTTTCATTGGCTAAAAAGCAACAAGGGCAAAAAGTGGAAGTTAGGTTTCTCTCGCTAGCCGTTCTTGAAACAAGTTCGTATTACACTACCCTGATGAACAAATTTTCAACCATCGACCTGATGGTTGTGGATAATGAATGTGTGTTTTTGGCTTTCACCATTAATAAAAAGAATTCCAGGATACTGAGAAATGGTAAGGTTACGAATGATCTCGCGAAAATCCAGTTGGCACGTGATTATTTCGACAAGTTGTGGAATGAAGCAGAGAACATGACAACCTTTACAAAAAATAACCCTGGAAAAAATTAATGCTTTTTCTGATCAACGTGACGTAAACCTGAAATGAATTTTTTCCGACATGTTTCAGGAAGGGCCAGGTCCCTGAATAGCCAGTGCAGATCATTTGCAAAACAAGGCCAAGAAGGAATAGTCCGAAACCCACGATAACGAGGAAAGCAAAGATGTATCCCACTTTGCCGATATCCGATCTGGTTTTTTGATTGTCTCCGACTCCAGTGAAGGTTCTTTTTGTCCAGGCATGTTTCGTTTCTTCAGGAGTAGAACAAATATGAAAAGCGAGGGTTCCCCCGATAAAAACATCAAACCAGGGGAACCATCCCGTTGGGAGAAAAGGCCTGACCATAACAGCAATCAAAGTAAAAGTCGGCAAGTAATAAGGCGCAAGGCCAATCAGCAGGGTTCCGAATTCGCCACCAAAGTTTCCTGAATATTGAACCTGCCCGCCACGTTTTGAAGTGACAATGAATTTGTGAATCCTTCTGAAAAAGAGCAATGCTACCAGGGCATGGGTAAGTTCGTGTTCAAAGGTGGAGATGACATGGATCTTTTTGATCACGATAAAATAAAAGGGGATGCCAAGCCCAAATCCAGATATGAGGGGGATCCAAAGGCCTTTGTTTGTGGCAATGAAGATGAGTGCTTCCCAGAATGCAAATACCGATCCGGGAATAAGGAAAAGTGCAAGTAATGCCAAAAAAAATCGTATCATGACACCTGATATACCTCCGTTTCCTTATACCTTGATGCAACCACTATCCTGGTGCCATTTGCATGTTTACTGAACAGGTCGTGAACAAGCTGAGGGGAGTTGTTATGGGCTGAGAGATGAGAAAGCACGAGGAGGCTCATGAAAGCAGGTCTATGGGTTGTAAAAAGCTCAAGTGCTTGAACATTTGACAGATGGCCCTTATCACTATGGATCCTCCTTTTCAGATAGATAGGATAATTCCCTTGTTCCAGCATGGTTTCATCATAATTTGCCTCAAGAAAAGCAGCATGACACTGACCGAGGTTGTTGATTACATTTTCACAGGCTCTTCCTATGTCAGTCATAATGCCTACGGTTTTCCCATTTCCTTTTACGATAAAACTATGTGGTTCCTTTGCATCGTGTTGTTTCAGGAAGGCATGAATGCTAAGTTCACCAATCAGAACAGGAGAATCGGTTGAAAATGGTTTCACGAGCTGAAGATCGAGCATCAGTCTGCTATTATCATGGGTTGCCGGAGTGATGTAAATGGGTATTTTGAATTTTCGCGAGATCACTTCTACACCCCTCGTATGATCGGTATGTTCATGGGAAATGAAGATGGCTTTGACCTTTCGCATCGATAATTCAAGCCGGTTCATTCGTCGTTCTGTTTCCCGGCAGGAGATTCCGGCATCAATCAGCACGGCTTCATTATCGTTGCCAACATAGTAGCAATTGCCGTTGCTTCCGGAAGCGATGGAGGTGATGTAGAGAGACATTTATCGGTTTTACATTTATGATTTACGATTAGTACTGATGCGTTAATATTCTAGTGTTAGTAAACTGTATTGTTCTTTGACATTTTGATTGACCTGATTGTCTGTAAGTAGTTCTTTCAGTGGTGTTTTGTCAAATGCTGAGATGCTCAGGATCTGCATTATTTCATAGACCGATAGATTGCTTCTTAGCTGATATTTGATATTAGCAACTGTAAGATAAGTGCAGATTGCGACCCAAATATGGAGGTTTACTGCGTTTTCAGAGTGTCCCCATAGTTTTTTGATGATCAGATTCTGCTTTATCCACTTAAAGAATACTTCTATTTGCCATCGATTCTTGTATAAACGGGCGATCTCAAAGGCCGAGACATCAAAGTTATTACTCAGAAAGACGAGCAAGATATCTTTTTCAGCATCATAGTATTCAACGATCCGAAGGATTTCCGGATACAGCTGTTTTGACCTTGGTCCCTTTAGTTTGACTGTTATATCAGTTCTCAGACCAATTCGTTCATCAATATTATGATTACACTCTAGGCACTCATAATCAAGAGTAACCTTGGCCCTGGTGACGAAAAACGATCCGGCTTTATGCATGAGATACAACGCAGCAAAATCAATATACGCCTTGTCCATCAAGTATATCGCCTTAGGCTCAGGAACCAGAACATCCAAGATATTACTATCATGGTATTTGCCATCAGTGATGTAAATAAAAGTGGGAATGCTACCTCTCAAATCAAGTAAGGTATGTACTTTTATCGCACCTCTGGAGTATTTTCCTTCAGCCCATCTGAATAGTTTTATACTTAACGAGATGGTCGTTGAATCCAAGGCAAATATATCGTTGTCAATATCAACATTTGGTACAGAGCAATTCGCATACAGTGGTCGCACCGTCTTAATCAGATATTCTCCGAACTCGGCAAAAATCCTCCAATCGCGGCTCTCGTTTGCACGTGATAAGCTAGACTGATTGACATTTTGCTTTATTCCCAGATGATACAATTTTTTCTTGTGAGCCTTCAAACATATGCAGATGTCCCTCAAAGAGTTCAACGAAGTTATTTGACCAAAGAAAAGTTGGACAAATTGATTCCAACAAGTTAATTCTCGTACTCGGTAATTACCTCTGTAAAAGGCTACAAACTTCTCAAACTCATATCGATTGACAAATTGTAAAACCTGGGCAAAGACATACTTTCCTGAATTCATAGTTCCGCTGTTAATGCTGCAAAACTACAGGTCAATTCAAATCAAAAAATCAAAGAACGCTTATATTAAACTTTATATCAGTTATTTATAGAAATAAGTAAAAAGTTAACGCATCACTAGTAATTTACGATTGTAGATTGATTGTACGATTTACGATCGTAGATTTATCAGATGATCCTTTTTACAATTTAAAATGCCTGAATGGCGCGTACCGGAGGGGCAGGTCAATCAAGGTCGGTGTTTTTTTTAGCATTCAACTATTCAGTTTTGACAATAAAAGTAGGTAAAATTTCACATCCGTCCAAAATAAATTTTTAAGAAAAAAAGAAGGGATTGGAGATACCCCTGAAAGGGGTAATTTTACAATATCGACAAAAACCAATCCCTATGGTAAAATTATCTCTTTTTTCACAAATGACAAGTTTAATACCGAGAGAATTGTTCAGTAATATTGTTAATAAGCACGGCACTGATAAATACAGCAAAGGCATTGATAGCTGGACGCATCTGGTCAGCATGCTATTCTGCCATCTGGGTCATGCAAATTCAGTCAGAGACATTTCAAACGGTTTGCGAAGCATTACGGGGAACATCAAACATCTTGGATGTAGCCATGCTCCAGCCAAATCCACAGTGTCGTATGTAAACGAACACCGCCACTACGTGATATTTCAGGAGTTCTATTATGTTCTTGCAGATTATTTTCGTACGCAGACAAAGTTCTCCAAACCTGCCTTGAAGAAGATTAAACGCAAAGTATTCCTGTTAGATGCCAGCGTGATCTCCTTATCGCTTTCGCTTTATGACTGGGCTAAGTTCCGTACCCGCAAAGGGGCTGTCAAACTTCACCTGTTACTTGACTACGAGGGTTGTTTACCAGCATTCGCTGATCTTACCCATGGGAAAGTGCATGAAATAAAGGTTGCACGAAAGATGAGGTTGCCCTTGGATAGCATTCTGGTATTCGACATGGGCTACTACGATTTTTCTTGGTGGTATAATTTGGACAGCATGAACAACTGGTTTGTGACCCGTGCGAAAGACAACATGGATTATGAGATCGTTGAAGACTTTGATTTGACGGATGAAAAGGATAAGAATGTACTTCGTGACTGCAATATTCGGCTCAAAGGGGTAAAAGCTCAGGAAGAGTACCCGAAAATGCTACGAATGGTAAGGTATTGGGATGAAGAGCATCAAAGAGAACTTGTTTTTATAACCAATAACCGATCTTGGACAGCAACGACCGTTGCCATGATCTATAAGGAGCGGTGGTATATTGAATCTTTTTTCAAGATGATTAAACAGAACCTGAAAATCAAATCATTTGTTGGAACCTCTGAGAATGCAGTTCAAATACAAATCTGGACGGCTTTAATCACGATTCTACTGCTGGCTTACCTGAAGACAAAGGCACAATACAAATGGCACATGTCGAACCTTATAACTTTTATCCGACTAAATCTTTTTGTAAAAATTGACCTGTGGGCTTGGATTAATGAGCCGTTTATCCGTCCAAATAACAATAAAACGGAACAATTATTACTGTTTGATGGGGAGGGTTAATCTTGAAAATCGATAAAACGACAACCTATATATCTGGTTATCAAAGGTAATTATGAGTAGTAAAATTTATTTTGGACAGCTGTGGTAAAATTTATTGATTATGACCCGATGAATCTAAAATTGATCACCCGAATGACGATATCAAGCCTGTGATTTGATCTTTTTTCAATTATTTTTTAACGTTTTGTGGTTCGTAGATCAATTAACCATACCTTTATACATTGGAGATACTAAAATGATTATTTATAAGTTTTAATACCAGAATGATTTAGTGTTAGATTGATTAAATAAACAGAGAATGAAAAAAGACGTATTGGAAAACAGAATGAATTTGGCGAACCATCAGTTAAAAGTTCCACATGCAAAATTGTTGACAGGTTCTATTCAAAATAAATATCCCGTCATCCTGGACGGTGGAAAAACGATTTTGTTTATCTCAGATAAGAGTAAAGAAGCAGAAACCATAAAACGATATGAATTGAGAAGAAAACGTTAGCACATCTTCAATTTCAATGAACCCGTTTACCTTTTTCCGGTGGTTAACTTTTCCCTCCTGTTTATAATCCTTTGTTGTACCTTTTGACTGCCGGATGTGATTTTTTATTAAAATTCCACAATCTTTTTGAATCTTATATGGTTGTTTTGATAATTCATTTATTTTTGCCGTTCATTAAATCAAACTCAACATCCTATGAAAAAAATTTCTACGTGGCTAATGATCGCGTGTTCCGCGATGATGCTTTTATTCACTTATTCCTGCAATAACAATAGCAAGACAATGACTGCCGAAAAAAAAGTGCCGGCCTTTGATCGTACAAGTATCGATTCCACAGCTAAACCTTGTGATGACTTTGATCAATATGCCAACGGAAACTGGAAGAAAAACAACCCGATACCTTCAACAGAAGGCGCATGGGGAGCTTTTAATGTTCTTGATAAAGAAACCCGTGAAGTTAAGATCAAGGGAATTGTTAAAGACCTGTTGACCCAGAAAGACCTTAAGAAAGGGAGCGATGCACAACTCATCACCGGGTATTACCGTTCTTACATGGATACCGTTACCATTGAAAAACGCGGTATTTCTCCAATTGTACCTTTGATAGATAAAATCAATTCCACTAAGAACTTACAGGAATTGATAACCCTTACTGGGGATCTTGCAAAATTCGATGTCAGTGGCCCCTTTATGGTATATGTCAGCGCCGATGACCGGAATAGCAAGATGAATGCAATTTTTATGGGACAAGGAGGCTTATCGCTTGGCGACCGCAATTACTATGAAAACAAGGATTCCGCAATGGTTAAAATCAGGGATGAATTTGTTAAGCATGTTGATAAAATGTTTTCCATGGCCGGCTGGAAAGAAACCACTCCAGGGAAGACCATTCTTGATTTCGAAACAAAAATGGCCCTCATCCAATTGAAGAATTTCGAACTGCGTGATCCTGTTAAGCTTTATAATAAAATAGCTTTCACCGAACTTAATAAACTGGCTCCTGCAATCAATTGGGCTGATTATTATAAAAACTACGGACTGAAGACCGACACTGTGATTGTATGGAATAAAGATTACCTGAAAAACCTCAATCAGCTGGTGAAACAAATTCCTTTAGAATCATTGAAAACATATTACAGGTGGCAAGTCCTTAAGGTTTTTTCAGGAGGATTGCCTGCACAGTTCAGCAAGGAAACGTTTCACTTTTTCAGTACCGTTATGTATGGGGTAAAAGCACAACGTCCACGCGAAGAACGTGCGATTATGAGTGTTAACCGCAGATTGGGTATGCCGTTGGGAAAATTATTTGCTGCTAAATATTTCCCTGAATCATCAAAGAAAAAAGTAAACGAGATGATCGAGAATGTTCGCACTGTTTATGGAGAGCGAATTGACAAGCTCACCTGGATGAGTGCAGAAACAAAAGCAAAAGCTAAAAAGAAATTATCGCAGTTTACATGGAAGATTGGCTACCCCGATAAATGGAAAGATTATTCAAGTATTGACATTCAGGATGATAAGCTGATTGAGAATATGATGAATGTTGACCTTTGGGAGCATAACGACATGATTGCAAAAGCCGGAAAACCGGTTGACAAGTCGGAATGGGGAATGACACCACAAACCATCAATGCCTATAATAATCCCAATAATAATGAGATTGTTTTCCCGGCAGCTATTCTCCAACCTCCTTTCTTTAATCCAGATGCCGATGATGCTATTAATTATGGCGGAATCATCAGCGTGATCGGACATGAAATGACACATGGGTTTGATGATAATGGAGCACAATACGATGGAGAAGGAAACCTGAAGAACTGGTGGGCTCCTGAGGATCTGAAAAACTTTACTGCTCTCGGAGAGAGACTTCAAAAATATTTTGATTCTTTTGAAGTGACCAAAGGATTTAATATCAATGGTAAACTTACTCTTGGTGAAAACATTGCCGACCTCGGCGGAATTACACTGGGCTATTATGCCCTGGTCAAATCAATGGAGGGGAAAAAAGCTCCTGAGCCCATTGACGGATTTACCTGGAAGCAGAGGTTTTTCCTCGGCTGGGCACAGGTGTGGCACGAAAATATGACCAAAGAAAGCCTGATCAATCAGGTGCAGACCAATGAGCACTCACCAGCCCGCTGGCGTATCATTGCTACCCTTGGACAATTGAAAGAGTTTACAGATGCTTTCGGTTGTAAAGGAAAAATGTCAGTTCCGGATGCAGAACGTGTTGTTATCTGGTAGATTTTGAACAGAAAGGAATAACTCTTCTAAAATAAAGAATGCCGGAAAAAAAGGCAAAGCCTTTTTTTCCGGTTTTTTTTGAGGCACGATCGTTAATGTTCGAGGAGAGTTTTTCGAATGTTGAACAACGAATGTTGAACTTCAGGAGAATTAGATATTTTACGTTTGAGCGGAAGATAATCCCAGAAAGTTATAAAAAGATTCCGGAGTAATGAACTCTGCATTGCTACCAGGATAGGCATTCAGGAAGGTCTTTGAGAAAGACTTTTTAACAACAGAATTCCACTTGAATTCATAGCCACAAAGCTTCCCTTCGGCATCTTCAATATAATCAATTTCCTGTTGTGCGGTAGTTCGCCAGAAAAACCGGTTACACCAGACATCATGCGTTTTAAGATATTTATACCGTTCGCTGACCATCAAGTTCTCCCATAGAACGCCCGTATCTGGTCTTAGTGAGAGCGGATTAAATGAATTGATCAGTGCATTTCTCAATCCGTTATCATAGAAATAGACCTTTCTGCTTTTTTTTAATTCATTACGCAGATTCCTGCTCAGCGATCCAAGCCTGAAAACAACAAATGCCTTTTCCAGAAGGTCAATGTATTTTTCCACCGTCTGGTTATCAAGGCCTGTCATCTGCCCAAGTTCATTGTAAGAAACTTCGTTCCCTACCTGAAATGCAAGTGCCTGAACCAATTTTTCCAGCTTTTCGGGCTTGTTAATTTTTTCCCAAAGCAAAATATCTTTATAAAGATAGCTGTCGGCAAGCTGCTTCAGGATTTCTTTCTCATTTCCCGGATGATTCACTACATCCGGATAGTATCCAAAGATCATACGTTGCTCCAAAAGGCTTCTTTCCCTGATAAGGCCGTGTTCATTGACCATTTCAAGGAATGAGAATGGCAGAAGCAGATATTCCCATTTTCTTCCTGTCATCGGTTCATTTGCACGGTTTGACAGTTCAAATGCAGAGGAACCAGTAGCAATCACTTTCACTCCCGGGATCTGATCTACTATTATTTTTATGCAAAGTCCGATATTTTCTATCCGCTGGGCTTCATCAATGATGAGAAGGTCAGATTTTCCAATTATATTCCTCAAAACTGCTACCGATGCTTTTTCAAGTATTGTCCTTGTGGTAAAATCATCTCCACTCCAAAACTGAATCTTTGTTTTTTGTTTCTCAGCAAGGGAATTAACCAGGGTTGTCTTTCCGCTTTGCCTTGGCCCAAGAATGATTATCGCTTTTGGATCTTTCCAATGTTCCGTGATTTTCTTTTCAAGCAACCTGGCTATCATTCATCTGATTATCAAGAGTACAATCGCAAATATAATACATTTTTTGCGAATCAATTCGCAATTATTGGAAATAAGAAGGAAAAATTTCGAGGGTTATTGAATAATCGAAGGTTGAACAACGAATCCTTTTTGCCATTCAAAATCTTTTTTAAATATGTTGATAAAATAATTATTTCTAATGATGGTCTTACATAAACCCTCTTGAAAGGAATTGATAAAAAACCGGAAACTCTTTACTGATTTGTTCCGGGTAATAGGAATACTAGAATTAATGTCGTTAAGTTAATAATTTACTTTCTCCATCATATCCTCATAACTCCATCTTTCCTCTATCTTTCCTTTTATTTAGGTTCTTGGTGAGTTCGGTGTCAATTCGGCATGAGTTCGGCGTGCGTTCGCTCAAATGTCAGTCAGAAGCAACAAATTCTACCTTTAATTTTACTCACTCTACGGGAGAAATTCCCTTTGGATGGATGATAATCCATTTTAATTGTATCAGGCAATAAAGATACAAAAATGATCATTAGAAAACAAGAAAAATATCATAAATTTCCGCTGGAAACTGGATGGTGCAATCACATATGCTCAATTCTTGATATAGAGGTCTATTCTTTTTTGCGTATTATTATTCACTAAAAGGCATTGATACTTGAATATTGATAACGAGCTTTGAATTTCAGAATTCCTGCTGCCAGGCAGACGTCGATCTATATTTTCTGTAGATTTGCTCATTCAAGTTTAATTTCATTTAACTCGTCGTAACTATTTGAGGATGAAATACGATTTCGATAAAATAATTGACCGGACTAACACTGCTTGCGTAAAATATGATTTAAGGCAAACTATTTTTGGAAAGAGCGATGTGATTCCAATGTGGGTCGCTGATATGGATTTTGAGACTCCTGATTTTATACGTGATGCGGTTATTCGCCGTGCCGGTCATCCAATTTATGGTTATACATTCAGGGATGAAGATTATTATCAGCCAATTATAGAGTGGATGCAGTCACATCATGGCTGGACAATTCAAAAAGAGGATGTTGTTTTTTGTCCCGGAGTAGTTCCTGCACTTAATATGGCGGTTTTGGCATTCACGAAACCCAGTGATAAAATTATCATTCAGCCGCCGGTCTATCGCCCGTTTTATGGTGCAGTGAGGGATCACGAAAGGGAATTGGTGTACAATCAGTTAATCCAAAAAGAAAATAAATATCTGATTGATTTCGAATTGCTTGAAGAGCTGGCGAAAGATGCAGTGATGATGATTCTTTGTAACCCGCACAATCCTGTCGGTCGTTGCTGGGATCAATCAGAACTTGATAGTATTGCCAAAATCTGCATCAAAAACCATGTGCTCGTATTATCAGATGAAATTCATGCCGATCTGGTGATGCCGGGTAACAAACATGAAGTTTTCGCCAATCTGTCACCGGAAGCTGCCGAAATTGCCATTACTGCCCACGCCCCCAGTAAAACATTTAACCTTGCCGGACTTGCAACTTCATCCGTGATCATTTTGAACCCGGATTTGAGAAAGGTTTTTTCAGAGTTTATCGACAAAATGCATTTGAGCATGGGGAATCTATTTGGAAACATTGCTTCTACTTCTGCTTATTTACATGGAGAACCATGGAGATCTCAGCTCATAGATTATCTGCAAACAAACATTGATTTTACCACTACATTTATCAACGAAAATATCCCTCATTTGAAGATGATCAGACCGGAAGCAACTTACATGATCTGGCTTGATTTCCGAGATTACAGAATTGATGATGAAACCCTGAAACACAAACTGATCCATGAGGCAGGATTGGGCTTTAATCCGGGAACAGAATTTGGTCCGGGAGGCGAAGGTTTTATGCGGATGAATATTGCGTGTCCGCGTTCAACTTTGAAGGAAGCTCTTGAACGACTCCACGCAATGTGTGAATCGCTTTAAAACGTAATTTTGAAGTCAATATTTACCTAATTTCAAAAGATAATGAGTAAAGTCTATATTGTCAGAAGTAACGATTACTCCCAGGTTGACACGAAACTGGCGGAGTTAATCGAAATGATGGGGGGAACTTCGCAGTTTGTAAAACCCAATCAGCGGATTGCATTAAAACCCAATTTACTTGTAGCGACTGAAAAGGAGAAGGCAGTGACAACGCATCCATCCTTACTTACGGCTACAGGGAAGATCTTTGGTAAAGTCACTGGTAGCATGTTGCTTGCCGAGAGTCCTGGTTCTGGCTACGCGTACGATAAGAAAGCACTGGAAAAAACTTACCTGGCTTGCGGGATGTCAGATGCCGCTAAGATTGGTGGAATAGAATTAAACTATGATACCTCATTCGAAACCGTATCATTTCCAGATGGCAAACTGGTGAAAAGATTCGAGATCATCACTCCCATATTACGTTGCGATAGTTACCTCAACCTATGCAAGTTTAAAACGCATGGGCTGATGATCATGACCGGGGGTGTCAAAAATATTTTCGGTGTTATACCGGGACGTTCCAAACCGGGATACCACAGTACCATGACAACACCAGAATTGTTTGCGGGGATGCTTCTAGACCTGTTGGCCCTAGTACCCCCAAAACTGACTATAATGGATGCGGTGGTTGGCATGGAAGGAGATGGTCCTTTCAACGGAACGCCTCGCCATGTTGGACTTCTACTTGCTTCAACAAATCCACTCGCTCTCGATTTCGTGGTGTCGAATATGATGGGGATTCCAATCGATAAAAATCCCTTGTTGGTCGAGGCCAAAAAACGTAATTTACATCCATCGGGCATTGAGGAAATTGAAGTTATTGGAGTACCTTTAGCAGAGGTTTGCATTCCTGATTTCAAACTTCCCGCTTCCTTCACGAAAGAGAACAGGAGGGTACTGGGATCTTTTCTAAAACCATTTGTAAAAAATTCATTCACTGTCGATCCCAGGATAATTAAGTCAAATTGTACCGCTTGCGGTACTTGTAAAAAAGCATGTCCCCGTGATGCAATCGTTATTAAAAAATTCGCAATGATTGATAAGAAAAAATGCATCCGTTGTTACTGTTGCCATGAGATGTGTCAATATAACGCAATTGAGTTGCATAAAAGTTGGCTTTTTAGGTTGTTTAATCAAGCTGTCTGAGAATAGTGGGTGGAGGATAGAAGTCGGAGGGCAGAGGTCTGAATTGAAGAATCAAACATTCGAACAACGAAATTTGAAATCAGAGTGGAAATTTGAATAATCACCGAAAAAAAACTATGAATTTGAAACACCGATATTTCGGAGTAATAATGATTTTCCTTGTTGAGAGTATCTTTTGTAATGCGGCCACTATCGTTATCAAAAATAATCCCCTGGATAAAGTAATTACCTTCGGTAATAGTAAGATTACGATTACCATTGATTATAATGGGAAATGCGCTGTTAATGATTTAAGTGTTAACGGACAATCTGTAATTTCAGGACCTGCAGGAATATTCTCATCAATAAAAACCACAACAAACAACTACTCTACACTTAAACTCCAGTCGGATCCAACGGTCAACATTGTCGAGAATACGATAACCATCAGTAATATCAAGTTTGGCGATAATGAGGAAATAGCAGAAGAAACGTGGAAGTTCTTATTGTCTGAAGGTGATATAAAATTTGAGATTGAACGTTCCTTTCCAAAATCTCTTTTGATTGAAGAAGCTGCATTTCCTTCTTTTGACTTTAATAGTATAAATACATGGAATGGTGCTTTTTTAGGATATGGCGGATTGGCCTGGTTTTATCTCTTCAACCAGAAATTATGCACTTATGGTGTACATTCAGACTGCTCAACTTTTTGGAATAGCACTACCGGAAATGCCTTAAAGATAGCAGTTGCTGCCAATGGGAAAAACGTGGCGATGAAATACAGCCGTTCGGCTGATGATCATTTGAACTTTAACATTGCAGTCTCAGATAGCGAAATGACTTATCGTTATGAAGCTGAAAAAAGGAGCAGATTTATCAGAGGGAAAACAGATGTTTGGGCTCCCTTCACCGTTTCATCAGGAAACTATTTTCAGACCATAACCTTGTCTGCCTTAAATTATAATGACGCTTATAACCGGGGAAATTTCGTTGGAATTAATGGGAAACAGGTTACCAATGTATTGAATACCATAGCCAGGATTGGCGTAATAGATGAAAAGCATTTTGGAGGCAATAGCTGGCATACTCCTTACGGCCCTATTTGTTTGCATGAACAGTATATTGCCCAGTTTGCCATCGGAATCAATGATGACACATATACTGAGGGCTACAAACGATGCCTTGATTTTTATTGCGATCATGCAATTCAACCCGATGGCAGGGTTTTGCCACGTTGGGCTTACCTCAATGAGGATGCTATGCCTGGCACGGTGACCAAGGAAGGCTTCTACGAAGCACAATGGGGATATCTGATGGATTCAAACCCTGATTTCGTTGCCAATGTAGCGCAACTTTTTAACATCTCAGGTGATTTAACCTGGGTCTCAGGCCACAAAACAACTTGTGAAAGAGCGCTTGATTATATGATCAAACGAGATGTTAACGATAATCATTTAGTTGAAATGATGACCAATTCCGAATCTGAAAAAAAAGGCAGTGACTGGATCGACATCATTTGGGCCTCATTTGAAAATGCCTTTGTAAATGCTAAATTATATTATGCTCTTACTTTATGGGTTGATGTGGAAAAGCAATTACATGATTTTGGAAAAGCAAACTATTATTCACATTATGCTGCCGGCCTTAAAAGAAATTTCAACAAATCAACCAATGAGGGTGGTTTCTGGGACAGTAAAAATAAATGGTATGTGCACTGGCTTGATAAGGATCATTCTGTGCATGGGAACAACCTTGTGGTTCCTGTAAATTTGATGGCTATTGTGTATGACATTTGTGATGACACCACAAGACGAAACGCCATTCTTGATAAAATTGAAGAACAAACCAGCCATGAGAACCTTTTTTTCTGGCCGATTTGCATGTATCCATATGGTGCAGGAGAAGGGAATGACTGGCAATTCCCCTTTCCCAATTATGAAAATGGTGATATCTTTTTATCCTGGGGCAGCATAGGGGTTGAAGCATATGCCGGCTATAAACCTGATCTCGCATTAAAATATGTTGAAAATGTGTTAAATCAGTACGGAAAAGATGGCTTGGCATTTCAGCGGTATGGACGGATTCATCAGGACGGATTAGGAGACGATATACTTTCCGGAAATAGCCTTGCCCTTGTTGGGCTTTATAAATCTATTTACGGGATTAACCCTTGTTATAACAGGCTTTATTTAAACCCTCACCTTCCCGCCAAACTATCAGGTACAGTACTGAATTATTATTACAGAAAGGATACGCTGAAAATAGGATTGGAAAGCAATCATTATTCAATTTCAAATAACCAATTTAACATTGGATCAAAAAGCGACTTTGGCTTTTATTCAGAGAAGAATGAATTGGAGTTTTTTAACGGGAACGATGATCGGTACTCCCTTAAGGCTCAGACTATGTCAAAAATTTCACTCGAAATTGAAAAATGGAATGCTGATGATTTTTCCTGGCTTCAATCTTCATTGGGTGTAAACAGACCGGTATCTTATACCCTTCACGTCTCGAAATCAAATAGTATCTATACACTTTCAAAAGGAAACAAAACTATAAATGTCAAGAGTGATCAGGACGGGTTATTGAAATTTAAAGCGAATACAAATGAAAAAGCAGTTCTTATCAGAATGAATACCCGAATATCGATCAACAATTTTTAAAGGAAATAAAAGTTGTAATATTATGGCATTTGAACTGTAGGCTATCCTAAAATTCTTTCTATTACAGGCAAGAGGCCTGGGATATCAACAACTATCGTTTGATAAACAATATTCAAATCTACATCAAGATAATCATGGATTAGTTTATCACGCATTCCAGCCATATCTTTCCATGGTACTTCAGGAGGTTTTTCTTTGAAAGTATCAGAAATTCTTTTTGTTGCTTCCCCCATAATTTCGATTTGTCTGATGCAAGCATCCTGAAGTTGAGTATTTTTCAGAAAAGCTTCCTGGCTAATACCTGAAGCATAGGAAACTATCCTATTTAGATTGTTTTCTATATGTTCCAAATATATTGTGTCGTCCTTCATGCTTGAAAAATGATTTTCAGATCATTCTCAATGTAATTTCGGAGTTTTTGATTTTTAATGGCACCATCTGTAACAAGGTCGACTTTTATCCCCAACAATTCCGATAATTCGCGCTCAATGCGAACCAACTGTAATAAGGAAATATTAGTGTTCAAGTTGATTAGAATATCCAAATCACTACCTGGCTTGTTTTCTTCCCTTGCATAGGAACCGAATATGCCTATTTTTACAGGATTGTACTGTTGGAGATAATCAACTATAATTTTATGTTTTGCAGGATCGAGCATAACTTGAATTCAGTTATACAAAATTACGACATTTTTATCAATGCTTTATTTAGTGTTCCATTTCACGGATTGTCAGAAATTTTCTTCTTTTTGTAATATTGTCCAATTTGAATCCCTATAAGAGTCTTGAGGATTACCTTATCACCGACTATATAACCATGATCAGCATCAGGAAAGCAACGTGAATTGAATGTTCCACTTTCGCCGGATGATAGGTTCAAAAATACCACCCAAAAACTTGCATTACATCCTGTTTTTTTATATCATTGTTGCAGTTTTACAGGATGATTGAGCCTTTTACCATGAAGAACTTGTTTCTTTCATTTATCGGATTGTTCTTCTGGTTCACGGGTTATTCGCAATCATGTCTGCTTTATGGCTGGAACAGAACTAAAAAACGAGACAGATGATTTACATTTTTGAATTTATATGGATATACTGGTTATTATCAGAGATTTTATTAAATAGGTTAGTGCGGTCAAAAGATAATAATTCGAAGGAATTAGATAAAAACTCTCTGAACCTGATTTGGATTGCGATAGCAGTTTCAATGACCTTTGGGATTTTAAATGCAATTTATTGGGTTGCCCCGGTTGTCAATAACAATTTATTTCTATACCTGGGATCAACGATTATAGTTGCAGGAATGGTTATTAGATTTATTGCCTTCAGGACTCTTGGGAAATTCTTTACAGTCAACTTGGCCATACATGGTAATCACCGTTTAATAAAGACCGGCATATATAGGTTTATTCGTCATCCTTCTTATTCCGGTTCTTTATTGTCATTTATGGGATTTGGATTATCTCTTAATAACTGGTTGAGTTTGACAATCATCGTTGTCCCCATATTTATCACTTTCATAAACCGCATTAACATTGAAGAAAAATTATTGCAGAAACAATTCGGTGCGGAATATTCTGATTATAAAAAGAAGACAAAGCGATTGATCCCTTTGATCTATTAAGTTATGGAAGTTTATGAAACAATAAACCTATGGCAGTCGATATAAATAAAATGATTACCAACCTGTTGGATATATTTAACCTGACCGATAAAACCATCATCTCTGTTGGTGCAGGTGGTGGACAATTTATCGAATACGGGCGTAATGCAAAAAAGGTATTTGCTGTTGATAACGATGAAGCAGCATTAGAGATGTTAAAAGAGAATTTGATCAGATCCGGGCTTACTCATCAATTTACGCTGATCAATTCTGATTTTTATCTTATTAACCAGCACGGAGATGTGGTCATCTTCGAATTATCATTACATGAGTTGTCTGATCCTGCATTGGCCATCAAACATGCTCTGACATTGTCACCCAATGTTCTCATTCTGGATCACTGGATAACTTCTGATTGGATTTTTTTTATTGATGAGAAGGAAAAGGTTACGAGCAGTTGGGCTGCACTTGAAACCTTTGATTTCAAAAAATTCCAACATTACGATACATTCGAGTTTTTTGATGACTACGAAGAACTCTTTGAAAAGATAAAGGGACAGGGAGAAACTGCCATTTCAAGAATCGCAGAGTTTCAAGGTAAAAAGCAGTTTACCATTCCTCTGTCTTATGCCATAGCTTTGATTAGTGGATGATACCGAATTTGAATTTTTGTGAGTTCTGGGTTGTGCCATCATTCAATCAATGGCGTTGTTTATTATACTTTGCGCTTTATCCAGGGATATTCCATTCCTGATTTTTTATCGTCTTTTCATGATAACGAATAACGCCTTTGGAGGTCGGGGAGCTCTGTCGTTTTTAAATTCTGTATCATGTATTTCATTAATAAAGAAATCCCGTTCGAAGGTCTCTCTGATAGTTTTCTCAGAGATAAGATGAGGTCCTTTTCCCGTTTCAGGCATCTTATCACTAAAGCATTTTAGAAACAACAGTCCTGAATCGTTGAGTAAATTAAAAACATTTTTGACATAGACCTCCCTCTTATCCTCGTCAATAACATGAAAACAGCCTTTGTCAAAGATGAAGTCGAATTTCTTCGTCAGTTTTGTTTTGAGAATATCATCCTGAATAAATTCGATTGCGGTATATGCTTGTTTCGCAAGTAAGATTGCATCTTCTGAGATATCAGTACCTGTCACATCAAATCCTCTTTCTGCCAGTTTATGTGCCTGAGTTGCAGGCCCTGTACCAATATCAAGAAAAGTACCTGATTTTAATCCCAATTTATCTACAGCATCCTGCAGATCATTGTCCAACTCAGGGCTATACCATGGCATTTCATTGATCTTCATGCTTTTATAAATAGTTTCCCAATTGAAATTTCTTTGTTCTGTCATCGCTGATAATTTTATAATGATAACTACTTCTGATTACTTTTTCAAGATACAACCAAGCGTTAATTACACCTTCTGTTTTATGGTCAACGAATCTACAAGTGGCATATTGTTTCTTCTATTAGTAAGATGTGTCTATTTATTCAAACCCTATATTTTTTGCAGCAAATGCATTACTGAGTTGGAGCATTGCTTCACTTTTAACAGTGTCGGTGTTACTTATTGTAGACCAAAAACGAACTGTTAGCGTGCATGTTCCCTGAGCTATCCTATTATAGAGAATTACAGGTTTTTTTTGTGAAATTACATTGGGGATGTTTTTTATTGTGTCGTTGATCACTTCATTAATTACATTGGCATCCAGCTCTTTTCCCGAAAGGGAGAACCAAATAAATACTCTTTTTTGGTCGTTGCTGTAAGTCCAGTTTACAATATTTTGAGACAGGATAGGTCCGTTGGGGATGATCACGTCGGCACCATCAGAGGTATTCAGGGTAATGGCCCTCAATCCTATTTCTTTCACCTTGCCGGCTTGACCGTTTACCTCAATTTCGTCACCTACCTTCAAAGATCCGTCAAAAATGAGGATAATACCAGAGACAAAGTTGTTGACCATATTTTGCAACCCCATACCAATACCAACCCCTAAAGCTCCGATAATGATCGTCAGTTTGTCTAATGGCAATCCCGACGCTGCTATGGCTAAAAGATAACCGCCAATCAGTAAAAGTAACTTTGTGATTAACAAACGAGACTGTTTTGCTTTGGATTCGGATAACGAATCCTCTGTTTCTATGCCTGTTTCGCCAACCAAGAAGCCAACCAACTGTTGCAAAATATGCGCAAACCAAATAATAACGAAAAACAATAATAAATTAATTAGTTTATATGAGATACTTCCAATGGTCCTTGTTGCTGTAAGTAAATCTTCGATACCGTTACTGATGTTATAGTAAATGTTTAAATTGGAGGAGAGCATAATTATCCACAAAAGCAAGGCAACAACCAGCAGTGGCTTTTTGAGTTTCGTAATCACCATAGAACCGTCAAAAGGTTTGTTAACTCCTTTTTTCATACGACTGCTTTGCACTTGCAATAAAACAAATTCGATAACAGTATCGATAAAAACAGATAATACAGCAGCTTGTGTAACTGCAAAAATACTGGCCATGCCAAAAATGCCCGAAAGTGAGAACCTCCCGAAAAGATTGCAGATAATGGCCAGGCCTGATAATATGATCGCTAAACCAGCACTCCCTTTTATCCATTTGTAATAGGGCATTTGTTTACTCAAATTTCTTCTGAACCTTATTATGAATACGATGGTACCTACCTGCAGTGCCAGAAGCCAAATTCGTGCTACTAATGTTGGCATTATTAACAAATAAGTCAGTATACTGACAATAAACAAAATCACTAATGCCACCCAGTTGAACAAGAAAGTGCGGTCTTTTAATTTGAAAAAAATCACGGATGAGACCAGGAGTAACAGTGAGTATTCGATTGCTATATAGGATGTAGGTGCATACGCATCGAAAAAAGGCATCAGGCACAACAACAATACCAGGAGAGATATTACGGGAGAACTGTTAAGGTATTGTAATTGTAAAAAGTAATAAGAATCTTTCTGTTTTCTAATATTCCTTAACAGCTTGCGTTTTAAGAATAACCATATAAAGAGCAGGATTCCGAGAACAAGGACGAAGATTCTTTCTTTCGATGTTTGATTAAAATAATAACCGATTGCTTTTTGTTCACTGCTTAAAAGGCTTTGCGTTTTTTGAGATGGGATATCATTTACCTCCTTTTGCCATAAACAATTAACTTCTTGTCCGAAAAGTTTTGGTTCGGTCCTGTCGAGCCTTGAATCAATAATATTGAGTATTGTAGAAAGAAGTAATGCATTGTCTGCTGCTTTAACTTTCAAGGAATTCAGGCTATCGATACTTGATTTTGTAAGCGAATCGGTTCTGGCCCATTTTCTTTCCAGACGGATTAGTTTACGATCCAATGTAGTTCGAAGAGAAAGACTGCTATCAGCATATAGCTTACGAAAAACAGTATCGGCTAAAATGGTTTTCAATTGAAGTTTTGCATGATACACCTTTTTATACATTCCGGCAAGGCGTGCTTGAATCTGGTCATTTTCCTTATCCAGGTTTGACGCAAAGCTCTGATAAAGGTATAGGTTCCTGATATTAATCATCGAATTCCGGCCTCTGACATTTTGACGAATAAGGGCAATGTCGTCTGATATCTCATCAATCATTCGTTCCACCCTCACCACTTCAAATTTCAGGTTCGTACTATCGCGAATGGAATTCAAATTGTCATCTACCCGTTCAATGCTCATCATGTAATCGCCCAAAGTAAGCGTATCCTTTGCCAGGAATTTTTTATTATGCGATTGCTTGTTTTTTTCGATTTCGGCTTTACCAGTTGCCTTATCCAAAATTACAACTCCAGTTGGCTTTTGATTTCCAGGTTTTAAAGTTGTAATTTGCCTGGATTGGGCAAAAATGTTCAATCCAATAAAAACAAGGCTGCAGATTAAGGCTAATCGTTTCATAAAACAAATGTTTGACAGGGAAATTAAAATCGATCCAGAGTGATCAATACCATAGGGCTGTCCAGAATGAACAAAGGTAAAAAAAGTTTTATAGTGGTATCATGATTTCAGTAAAAAACCTTTTATAGGGCTTTTAAGGTCGATAATCGAGAGATGATAAGGAGAAAGAGAAGAGAAGAATGAAGATAGGACGGAGAAAAGGCGGAGACAGGGCGGAGAAAAGGCGGAGACAGAGCGGAGAAATTTCAATTAAATGACCAATCGGAAGAAATACAGATTGAGACATTTAATTGAAGAGATTGAGGGCAAAAATTATTTGACATGTCGTCGATTGGTTTTGCATTAATCAGATGTAAAGATACAAATAAAATCCCAATGTTGGACAGTAAAACACAATTATTATCTCATATGTTTGAGATCTTTGGTTAAGATAGATATTTGGTTTTTGTTGCGATTACCTAAAAATAACTCAGAACATTTCGACAAAAAAAATTATCAAAACAATACATAACGAACTTTTTTTTCATATATTTACACACTAATTAAAAACTACTGGGTTAAAAACCTTGCAATATGAAAAATTCTATTTTTACAACAGCGCCATTATTGGCAATTTTGATGCTGATATTCTTTTCAATTACAGTTCATTCCCAGAGGATTGTGCTCGTAAATGACACGGTCACTCTTGTTCCCGGGATCCCTAAAACAGTTAACCTCTTAGCGAAGGATATCATCCCTGCCGGAGATTCAATTAGATTTATTGGTGGCGGTTGTGAGAACATATATATCACGGAAATTTCACCAGGTGTTTTTACTTATGTGGCGAGATTAGGATCCGCTACAAGGTGTCTTAGTAACTATACCGTCCGGGATTATACTTTGGATACGGTAGCTACAGCCTCTCTTATATTCCTGATCCGTGACAAGAGTTATGATTCCCTATATCTGAATAACATCAATGCCCGGTTTGATGCGAGTGGACATCATTTTTACAATCCTGGTGAAGGTCATGCGCAATTTGAAGTTCCGAAGTTCAGCGGTAAGAACACGATATTTAATTCGACTTTCTGGATCGGCGGCAAAGAACAGGATTCGACACTTCACCTTGCAGCCTATCTGTGGGGGCAGGGACCGACGGGAGGTCTTCCTGCAACACATGCTGATTTTTATGCAGGACCGGTGATGGATTCAACAGCATATTCTATTTATCAGGATACACTTTGGGATTACATATGGAATCTAACCAAGTCGGAAATTGAGTACCATAAGGCGCATTGGAACGATGCCGGTTATCATCCCATTCATGATATTCTTACCTGGCCAGGGAATGGTAATACCAGTCTTGGCCAGGCTGCGCAATTGGCACCCTACTTTGATCGCAATGGTGATGGTATTTATAATCCAATGGATGGAGATTATCCCTTGATCAGGGGTGATCAGGCACTGTTCTTTATCTTTAATGATGATAGGAATGTCCATTCGGAAACACAAGGTGCAAAATTGAAAGCGGAAATTCATGGGATGGCTTATGCTTTTGATCTTCCCAAAGACACTGCATTCAACAATACGATTTTCATGAATTATAAAATTTATAACCGGTCGGATAAGACCTATTATAAAACCTACATTGGTATTTTCACCGATACCGATATCGGTTATCCCGATGATGATTATATAGGCAGTGATGTGCAGAGAAGCTTCTTTTATGGTTATAATGGAACACCCATCGATGGAACAGGACAATCCTATGCATATGGTGCAAATCCACCTGCACAGTCTACTGCAATCCTTGCCGGTCCATACATGGATCCAGACGGTCTGGATAACCCAAAGGTTGATAATAATGGTCACCAGTTATGCAATGAGAGTGTGAATGGAGTAGGTTTCGGGGATGGCATCGTGGATAACGAAAGATATGGGATGACTAGTTTTGCGAATTTTGGAAGTTCTGGCGTACCAAGCTACATGGAAGATCCAGGTTACGCCACTGACTATTATCGATATCTGCATTATATGTGGAAGGGTACCGATTCAATCGGACACAGATTTAAGTACCCCGGAGAATCGGATACGTTGAACTGGGGCACGGGCTGTGTACCTTCAAATCTTGTTAACTGGACGGAATTTACAGCATTAGATGCGCCAGGGGATAGGAAAGGAGTAGGTTCCAGCGGGCCATTTACTTTTCTGCCCGGGAAGGAACAGGAAATCGACTTTGCCTATACCTTTGCCAGGGATTATAATCACACTTATCCGGGAGGCTCTGTCGGCAAACTCGGAGATTTGACCGATACGATCAGGAAATACTTTATCAAAAACATTCTTCCGGATGGCACTTCTTTCAACGGAATTGGTTACATAACAGGATCCTCTGCCCTTCAGGCACAGTTGTTTCCGAACCCGGCATCATCAATGTTAACTATCCGGTTTGACATGAACATGAATGATCCGGTGAATATCAGGATATTTAACAGCAACGGGACGATGATGCGGGCGGAAGAATATAAGCCGGCCAACCGCATGATAACACTGGACATTAGCACGTTATCTTCAGGGCTGTATCTTATTTCGATCGAAACTAAAAATCAGGTTATCACAAGAAAAGTATCAATTGTGCGATAAGGGCAAATTGAATACCCGATATCACTTTTAGGTGAAAACCGAACTTCATTATCTTTGGTTTCTAAATCATATCTGACATCGGTAGCAGCATGGAATTTCATTGTTAGTTCAAAAATAGTCTTCCGAAAACTTGTGTACTTGCTAAAATTATGGTATTATTGAAATAAATTTCCTTTTCCAAAAATATTTAGGAGAAAGCTAAAAATCCTCAAAAGAGTAGGCAAAATAGATATAGGAGTTTAAAGTATGATTAGTACTATCATAACAATTGTAGTTTTATCTTTACTGGGCATCTTTATTCTTGTAGCAATCTTTAGTTCTTTTGTCAATGTAAGAGGCCTAAACATTTGTTTACTTGAAAGAAAGTATTTTGGTAAAGAAATGGTAGGTCGCACGGTCGCCCTCCACAATGAAGTTGGGTTACAGGCAAGAACGCTTGGACCAAATCTTCATTTCCTGGTTCCTTTTATCTATAAGACAAAAAAGGTACCCTTTAAATTTATTAGCGACGGGAAAGTCGGGCTGGTTCGTGCACTTGCAGGGGAAACCATCCCCAGTGGACAAATCTTCGCAAAAGTTGTGGCATGTAATAATTTCCAGGACGGAGAGGCTTTTCTTAAGAATGGAGGTCAAAAAGGGCCTCAGGTACCTTTTCTTCCTCCCGGACAGTATATGATCAATCCCTATCTTTTTGAGGTAGTGGAAGTGGATGAAATTGAAATCCCAAGAGGACAGATGGCTGTGGTAACCGCAACAGATGGTAAGCCACTCGATCCAGGTCGTTTATTGGGAAAGAGAATTGAGGGTCATGTGAATTTCTCAAATGGAGATGTTTTTCTTCAGAACGGTGGCCAAAAGGGACCACAGTGTGATATCCTTCAACCTGGAACCCATCGTGTCAACACCTGGCTTTTCGCATACAGGATTGTTGATGCAACTGTTGTTGAATCAAAGAAAATCGGCCTTATCACTGCAAAAGACGGTCAACCACTTCCTCCAACAGAATTGATTGCAATATCTGTCGAAGGACACAACAATTTCCAGGATGCTCAGGCATTTCTGGATAAAGGAGGCCAGAGAGGACCTCAACTTGACTTATTAAAACCGGGAACATATTATGTGAACCCATACATGTTCGAGGTTACCTTTGCAGATGTTGCAGAAGTCAAACGGGGTCAGGTTGCAGTGATCATTTCCAATGTCGGGAAGGAGCATCCAACGATCGTAAAACTTCAAAAAGAAGATCCAAAAACTGTAGAAGGCGTTAAAGACGTAGAAGAAAGATTGGATGAGGGTATTGAGCGGTATGTTGTTCCCCAGGGGTTTCGCGGTATTCAGGAAGAAGTTGCAGGTCCTGGTGTTTACTATTTAAACACCAATGCTTTTATCCCACATATCGTCGATACAACCAACATTACTATTGACTGGGATGAAGGAGAAAAGAACCAGTTCAATCCATTGGCCATTGTATCCAAGGATGCTTTTGAAATGAAAGTGTCGGTGAAAGTAATCATCCGGATCCGTCCTGACCAAGCACCTTACATGATTTCCAAAATCGGTTCTATCGATAACCTCATCAATCATGTGATCCATCCAATGATTGATTCGAGTTTCCGCAACCAGGCTTCGGCAACTTCTGCCATGAACTTTATGCAAGATCGTCATGAAGAACAGGAAAAAGCAGAAAACAGGACAAGAACTGAGCTCGAAAAGTATCACGTTGAACTGGTTTCTGTTCTCATTTGTCAAATTCAGCTTCCGCCTGATCTCATGGCAACGCAAACAGCAAGGGTGATCGCAGAGCAGCAAAAGGAAATGTACAATAAAGAGATGGAGGCACAGGAAACCCGGATTGCAATGGAGTCGAAAAAGGCAGAAGCAGACAAGCAGGGAGTCCTTGTTCAGTCGAGTATTGACCTCAAGATTGCCGAGAATATGAAGAAGAAAGTTATCCTTGATGCAGAAGGCAAGGGTGGGGCCAAAAGAGCTGAGATGGCAGGTGAAGCAGAAGGAACAGAACTTCTGGGTAAAGCAAAAGGTGTTGCAGCCGCCGCAGAAGGAGAAGGTGTTGCAAAGGGGTACGAAGCACAAAAAACTGCACTTACCCCCGATGGAATAGTTGCAATTGAGATTTCAAAACAAATTGCAGCCGGCCACATTAAAGTGACACCTGATATTATGATTCAGGGCGGTTCTGATAATTCCTCTTTACTCCCGATTCTATCCGGACTTTTGGTTCAGAAGCTTGGTGGTTCTCTGAAAGACAAACTAGCGGGGGCTGAATCTGAATAGCTTCTTATTAATTAAAATATCTGGATAATAATATGGCGAACAATGGATCCACGCGTTGATTTACTTCCATCTTCCTTTCGTAAAATTTTAAAATGGTTCAATCGAGATAACCGGGCTTCTCAATTCTGGCTGCTGCTTTTAGGCATTCTTTCTACAGTGTGGTTCCTGATAAGGGTGATCCCAAAACCCAGCAGGGCACAGTATCCCTGTATGAAGATTTGCGCCCCTTTTATGTCGGGATTCATCATTCAGATTACAATGTTTACAGGATCTGTTTTTTCCTATCGTTGGTTTCACCGGTATTATTTGAAAACGCGATATTTTTCGGCATACCTGTTCCTTATTTTATCAATTACAACGTGGTTGATTGCCTTTTCGATCCCATCCAAGATTTCAAATGCACATTTTGTTTATAAAAGTGCATTAGATTATCCCCCGAACAAACCTTTTGGAAAAGCCACTGGCATTTTTCCCGGAAGAGTCGTCTGGGTTTGGGATTCAACATCTACAAACTTCAACTGTTCGAATACCGTCAACAATAACGGAATCATTGATCCCGGAGATGATGAATGGTTTATGTTGAAAAATAACAACCCACTGGTTATTGACAGCATGGTATCGTACTGTATCCTGAGAATTTCAGGCAAAACATCTTTGGGTGCAGCTTGGGATACGTTGTTCCGGTATTTTAATTCCAACCATGGAAATGGCAACACAGGATATCAACCCGGGCAGAATCTATTCGTGAAATTAAATATTGTGGCAGCGGCCGGAGATACAGGAGGTCATTTCAATGCTGATTTAAGCAGAAGAGACTTTGGTGGTTCCGGAAACCCTAATACCACAATCAGTAATCCGTTTGTGGTTTATGCTCTATTAAAACAACTTGTAACCTATGCCGGCATTCCACAGACCAGGATCTATGTAGGTGACCCCATGCAAAACATCTTCAAGGAAGATTATGATCTTTGGCATTCGTCATTCCCTGAAATCCATTATCTTGGAAATAATCTCATCCATAAGGGAATTCAAGACCTGACCACACTTGGGAGGTTCCCGGTATCCAAAGGTACTGGTATCATTTATTATTCTGACCATCGAACGGTAATGCCGGATGCCGGAACGGATACTTTGTACAACGTTTTTGACTCGGCTGACTACATTATCAATCTTCCGGCAATGAAGGCTCATGCCTGTGCCGGAATTTCGCTGGCAGCAAAGAATAACTGGGGTTCTATCACACGAATCAATGCATGGCACCTGCATGACGGGCTTGTGTCAAAAGCCAATGATGAGCCGTATCGCACGAATTATGGTATGTACCGGGCTCAAATCGATATGATGGAGCATAAGATGATCGGACTAAAAACCATGCTATTCCTGGTCGATGGATTGTTTTGTGGGAATGAAGCCGATTGCACACCACAGCATTGGACTAGCGCTCCCTTTAATAACAACTGGGCATCTTCTCTTTTTGTTTCGCAAGATCCGGTTGCCATCGAATCCGTATGCTTTGATTTTCTGCGTTCCGAATATAATGGTCAAAACGGAAAAGTCAACCGTCCAAACATGGGAGCTGTTGATGACTATTTACACCAGGCTGCCGATTCTGCACTTTGGCCGAAAGGTATTGTTTATGATCCGGATAATGATCATATTTTATATGCATCTCTTGGGGTGCATGAGCATTGGAATGATTCAATACAGAAGCAATACAGCCGAAATCTTGGAACTGGAAACGGGATCGAGTTGATCTGCGTAAAAAACGTCATGAATTCTGCACCCGGATTTTATTACAACCCTCCTCAATTTGTTCTTGCTCCTAATCCCGTTATCGATTGCCTTAGGATAACCAGTAATGTAAATGAAGAATTGACGGTAAGCGTGTTTGGTCTTAATGGCGTATTGTTCATTTCATCCAATTACCCTGCCGGGCTTGCTGTTAAACTGGATTTTCGGGATTTTAAAAGCGGAGTTTACTTTGTTAATATTCGTTGCAATAAAGGCATCATCGTAAAGAAAATTATTAAGGTAGAATAATAACAATTGTGATACTTTCTTTTTGATTATTTATTAATAGTCCATTGAATTAGCAATTTAAGGTTATAAATGAAAAAAAATTTCTTCGTCATTACTATTGGAGTGGCTCTCATTTTTCAGGGGTGCCAGGTTAATCGGAGCAAGACTCCGAACTTGGATTACACAAAATATGTTAATCCGTTTATTGGTACAGGGGCGGTTGATAGTTTGAGTTTGTCAGGAAGTAATTTTCCGGGAGCCTGTGTGCCATTTGGCCTGGTGCAGTTGAGCCCGGATACTAAGGAATATCCCGACGATCCATGCAGTGGTTATGATTATAAGGACTCAACTATTCTCGGGTTTAGTCATACTCATCTCAATGGCACCGGTTGTCCTGACCTTTATGATTTTCTGTTTATGCCTTTTGGAGGTGAAATAAAATGGAAGCCGGGAAGTGATGATGGCAAAACCAAAGGTTTTCGCTCAAAATTCAAACATTCAACGGAAAAAGCCGCTCCGGGTTATTACAGTGTTGTACTAGACGATTATAAAATAAAAGCAGAAATGACCGCAACCGAACATTGCGGGATGCATAGGTATGAGTTTGTCAACAAAGACCCCTATCATCTGATTGTTGATCTTGATCATTCTCTGGTAAGGACAAGTCCTCACAGATTTTGTAAAATAATATCTGCTCATGTAAGAGTAATCGATAATAAAACAATAGAAGGATACCGGATTATTTCAGGCTGGGCTAAACTTAGGAAGGTATATTTCAGAGCAGAGTTTTCACGTCAATTTGATACACATATTTTCAAATCAGGACAGTATGAATTTTCGGAAATACCGGTAGCCAATAATCCAGACTTGAAAATTATCATGAATTTCAATCATGATAATGATAAACCATTGATCATTAGGGTTGGGATTTCTTCTGTTTCTGACGAAGGCGCCAGAGAAAATCTGAATGCTGAAATAAAAGATTTTGATTTTGATAAGATTTCTGTCAATGCAAAAGAAAGCTGGAATAAAGAACTTTCATGCATGAATATTGAAGGTACTGAAAAACAGAAAACCATTTTTTATACCGGTTTGTACCATATGTTTATTCAACCCAATAACATTGCCGATGTTTCTGGGAATTATTTAAGTACAGATAATAGTTTGAAAACTGCAGTTGACAAAAAACATTACAGCACATTTTCTCTTTGGGATACTTATCGTGCAGCACATCCTCTTTATACTTTAGTGCAGGAGGAAAGAACGGCAGGTTTTATCAATTCAATGCTTCGTCAATATGAATCATACGGCTATTTACCAATCTGGCAATTATGGGGAACAGAAACGTATTGTATGATAGGTGATCATGCCATTCCTGTCATTGTTGATGCTTACCTTAAGGGAATAAAAGGGTTTGATTATAAACTTGCTTATGAAGCCATAGTAGCGTCTTCAAAGACTTCTCATAAAAACGCTCCTTTTCATCTACTTGATAAATACGGCTATTTTCCTGAAGATTTGCAAACTGAGTCAGTGTCTTTGACCCTTGAGATTGCTTATGATGATTGGTGTGTGGCTCAGATGGCAAAAAAAATGGGTCATGAAGATGATTATCAATATTTCATTAAACGTTCAGAAGGCTATAAAAAGCTGTTTGACAAAAATATAGGTTTCTTCAGGGCAAAAAACAGTAGTGATGAATGGCTGGTTCCCTTTAACCCTCTTGCATATGGCGACAATGGCGGATATCCTTTTACGGAAGGCAATGCATGGCAATATTTATGGTATGTTCCGCAGGATGTGTATTCACTGATTGATTTAATGGGAGGCGATAAAAAGTTCACTCAAAAACTTGACACTTTCTTTACTCTTGAAGCAAAACCAAAAGATGTTAATGGAAATGCGTCAGGTTTTATTGGTCAATATGCTCATGGTAACGAACCGAGCCATCACATTGTTTATTTGTATGATTATACGAATGAACCATGGAAAGCCCAATTCTACAGTGCAAAAGTGCAGAACGAATTGTACAATGATCAGACATCCGGTTATTCGGGAAATGAAGACTGCGGGCAAATGTCGGCATGGTATCTCTTCAGCGTTATAGGTTTTTATCCGATGAATCCTGCTAATGGCATTTATTGTTTTGGCTCACCACAGTTAAAAAAAACAACTATAAACCTGGCAAACGGGAAGCAGTTTAACATCATTACTAACAATGCAGGAACCAATAATATTTACATTCAGAAAATAACTTTAAATGGCAAACCTTATGAAAAGAATTTCATAAGGTACAACAATATTATTACAGGTGGTACACTGGAATTTTATATGGGTAACACCCCCAACAAGAAAATGGCAGATTATGAAAAACCTCCGCTGATTGCAAAATAATTGAACACTCGAACATTCGATCAACGAAGTTTGATTTTCGATCATTCTTCCAAGATCCCTGTTATCTTTGTATAATAATACTCTTGAAAATGATGAAGATCCTTGTCCCTGTAGATTTTGAGCCTCAGTCGCTTATCGCCTTAGAACAGTCCTATAATCTGGCGCGGTTGCTCCCGGCAGAAATCGTGCTGCTCTATGTGTATGATCAACCCTCCAGCATACGATCTTTGTTCGGTGCGTCTTATGACGAAGAGATTGTGAAAAAGCTGCAAGAAAGACTTACCGAACTCGCTACCAAAGTGAAGATCGAATCCGGATTGAAGGTTTCTACCATCTTGGAAACAGGACAGGTTTATTCAAAAATTCTGGAAACGGCCAATCAGATCCAGGCACAGTTCATCATCATGGGGACCCACAGTCAGCCTGAACTTTCCGGGAACGATGTCGGAGTGCTGGGTGCCAACAGTTCAAGAGTTCTTCGCTCAATTAAATGTCCGGTCATCACAATTAATGCACGGCATCATTACGATGGGTGTAGGAACATACTTCTTCCGCTGGATCTAACAATCGAAAGCAGGCAAAAGGTCAACTGGGGTATAAAAATTGCAAAGATTTATGGTGCCGGGATAAAAGTAGTTTCCGGGATTTGGAGTAAAAATGACCCTGATGTTTACAACAGACTTAAATTCCTGGCGGGGCAGGTAAAAGATTTTATCGAGCAAGAAGGTATCCGGTGCATGGCCGAAATTGTTTTGGGTGTAGAAAATGAGAAAGCCCTAATTCCAACCTTGTTGAATTATGCGGAAAAACAGGGTGATATCGACCTTATCATGATCATGACCCAACAGGAAGTTGGTGTGCTCGAGTTTTTCGTGGGATCACGCGCCCAGGAGTTCGTGCGATTGTCGTCTATCCCGGTCATGTCCATCGCACCGAAAGAATTGGGCTTTATTTCTATTTTTTCGTAAGTCAGGCCAGTAGTATCGTTCCCGTTAGCGAAGTTATACATGACATGATGGCTCAGAACGTTATCACTGCGACCAGGAGCAACAGCAGAACAAATATAGGAAGGCCGATAATCAGATAAGATAGGCTGATCAGCAACATTTTTGCCATGGTCTTCCCAAATGCCTGGTCGTAGTATCTTTTCAAAGCAAGGAAACCATAGACCAGGATAATCATTACGATGAAAAACATATTAACAGGGAAAATTATTCCAATCAACATGTTCAGGATTAATATCAAAAAATTGAAGGCATGAAAGTGCAGTGCGAAAATAAGGTGTTCAAAGTATAACCTCTTCCGCCTTATGTAAACCAATTTCAAAAGGGCCGCGAAAACCGGGATTAATAGAAATATCAGTTTGGAGGCAGATGTTCAAGAACCGTTGCAGGAGAAGGAAATAAATAACGCTGATGACAAGGAACAATTTGAAGGGTTCAACGAATGATTTTCGTTTGCCTTTCATGTATTCGGGGTAAGCCAGCCGGGTTTGAATAGCAGTGGGAAAATGGTCCGGAAGAATTGGGCCTCACAGAGACCGTTTTCCTCTTGAACATGCTTTTCATTTGCCAAAAATAAGAAAAAGGAAAACCATGTATTGAATTCTATTGCTCCTTTTTGAATTACTGTGTTGAATTTTTCGGGTTAAATTAAACTTATAGTCAAAAAAGTCTTAAAAACGCACAACTGTGCGATTAATTTAATCTTAAAAAGCTTCTAACCCTACTTTCTTCATTAAGTTTAAAAAGAATCATTCTTAATTACTTTAATAATCATCTGATTATTATTGTATTGATTTGTAATTGTTTTATATTTTCTTTTTATTCGCTTGTTATTGGCGCTTTTTTTGTAGTTTATATATGGCAGCATCCTTTACATAGTCTAATTATGTTATTATAGCGCATTCTTTATTATTTCGTTAACAAGGTTGAACAGCAAAAGAATAGTTACTTAAAAGGATGAGGCATTCAAAGAACTTAAAGAGTTCAAATGAAACCTTATAATTTTAATTAATATGGCTAATCAAAGACTTTCTAAGATCAGATTGCTTTGTGTTTTGATCTTATTTATAGGGATAAATATTCAGATTTATTCACAGCAACCGGGCAATACATTATCTTTTAATGGTACAAATGCTTATGTAACTTGTGGTATCGGTGCATCTCTTAATATTACCGGAAACCAAATTTCACTTGAAGCCTGGATAAAAGTTAATCAATGGGGATCTACCTATACACGTGGTCCAATAATTTCCAAAGCCCAAAATAGTGTATTTGGTGGATATGAACTCAGATGTGGAGGGGCTGGGCAGCTAAGCTTTAATTTGGGAATGGGCACTGGATGGATGGAAATAAGATCTTCCACTAATGCTTTGACTCTCGGACAATGGTATTATGTATGCGGCACTTATGATGGTACTACAATGAATATGTATATCAATGGTAATCTCGCGGCAACCGGGTCAAACAGCGGTAATATAGCTAATTCTTCATACTCTTTATTGATTGGTGCTAATTCGGATTATTTAGTAGCAGCTCCGAATGGTCGTTACTTTAATGGCTCTATTGATGAAGTGCGTATATGGAATGTTGCCCGCACACAGGCTCAAATCCAAGCCAGCATGTACAACGTAATTACGTCTCCGTATCCAACTAGCTTGGTTGCTTATTATCAAATGAATGCAAGTTCAGGAACTACGCTTTCCGATTTGACAACTAATCACAACAACGGAACCCTTACATATACAAGTGCAATTTCAGGAGGAGGCCTTCCTTTGTGGGTTGAAAGCTATGCCATGGTTGTGCCACCCAGCACAGCAGCTACCAGCATTGGTAGTACAGGTTTCAATGCCAACTGGACAGTCCCTGTTGTTGGTACGGTCTCTTCTTATAAATTAGATGTATCTACTTCTAATTCCTTTTCTTCGTTTGTAAGTGGTTATAACAACCTGGATTGTGGTACCAGTTTATCACAAACTGTGACCGGCTTATCGCCAACCACAACTTATTATTACCGGGTAAGGGCTGACAAAATCTCTGTTACTGGTACTGGTGCTAATTATTATACTTATATAACTGTGACAACAGTTGGGGTACCAACTATCAGCCTGTTTACTCCAACCCTCGGAAGTAACGGAACCAGTGTAACGATTACAGGAACCTATTTGACCGGAGCCACGGCAGTGAGTTTTGGAGGAACTGCCGCAAGTTCTTTTACCGTAAATAGTTCCACCCAGGTCACAGCCATAGTCGGTACTGGAAGTACGGGAACCGTAAGCGTGACCACTCCCGGCGGTATTGCGACCCTTGCAGGTTTTACATTTTTAACTTCTGCATCCTGGACCGGCAATACATCCACCGACTGGAACACTGCAGGTAACTGGAGCCCCAGCATCGTTCCAACTGCATCTACAAATGTCAACATCCCTGTCACTTCCAATAATCCGATGGTAAATCAGGCAGTTGGTTCCCCCGCTGTTTGCTACAACCTGACTATTAATTCAGGTGTAGCGCTTACCATTGCCCCGGGCAAAGCGCTCACAGTCAATGGAACTCTTACCAATAATGCCGGCAATACAGGGCTGGTGATCCAGTCCACTGCGGCGGGTACAGGTTCGCTTATCCATAATACAGCCAGTGTAAATGGCACCATCCAACGTTACATTGCAGGAAGTGCAAGCCTTACTGCCATGACCTACCACCTGGTTTCTGTTCCCCTCACCCAGGCTTCCAATCCTACCAGCAACCTCTTCCTGGGCTCGTATCTCTATTATTTTGACGAAACGCAAATCAGCCCAGTCGACAATGGATGGGTTAATATGGGGATTTCTACTACTACCCCGCTTACGGTAACACGCGGTTACATGGTATATTATCCGGGTACCAGCAAAATCTACAATTTATCCGGACCCATGAACAATGGTTCGGTTATAACAACCACTTCATACACCAGCGGTGCTTCAGCTAACAAAGGCTTCAACCTGGTTCCCAACCCCTATCCATCATCTATCGACTGGCTGGCATCAAGCGGCTGGACTAAAACCAATATTGACAATGCTGTTTATGTGTGGAACTCCTCAAATTATGCTTCTTACATCAACGGTGGATCAACCAACGGCGGCAGTCGCTATATTGCACCCGGACAGTCTTTCTTCGTGCATGCCAATGCCACAAGCCCGGTGCTTGCCATGAACAACAGTGTCAGAACCCATAATACAGTGTCGTTTCTTAAAGACAATGGGGTTATCCCAAACCTGCTGAAGATCCATGCTGATGCTGATTCAGCCAGCGATGAGATTGTTGTGCGGTTTGCCAATGGCGCCACTACAGGATTTGACGGTGAATGGGATGCTTATAAAATCACTGGTGGTGCCGATGCTCCACAGATGTATACGGTGACTTCGGATAACATTAACCTGGCTATCAACAGCCTCCCGTTGAATCCAGAACCGATTGTAGTGCCCCTTGACTTCACGCTCAATTCGAATTCAGAAGTTACCCTAACCGCTAGCGGTATTGAATCGTTCAATCCGTCAACCACAATCTATCTTGAAGACAAGACCCTTGGCAAAATGGTTAACCTGAGAACTGATCCTTTGTACACTTTCAGCTACCAGACCGGAAGCGCTGCCAACCGTTTTAATCTGCATTTTAACGGGATAACTGGCATCAATGAAAACAATACAACCTCCAGTGGCAGGGCATTTATCAGCAATGGCAGTATCTGTCTTGAGGTTCCCTCTATGCAAGGCCAGCTTGCCTGTATCACTTTGTATGATATGTTGGGACAAGTGATCAGCAATGAACAAAAAGAAATGATCGGAATCGTTAGTATTAAAGCTCCCTTTGCAAAGGGAGTTTACGTGGTTATTGTTTCTTCCAAAGGGAATAATTTTATAACTAGAGTCATCAACAAATAAAACATATATTCCAATGAAAAACGTAATCAGGATCTTATTTGTAATTACATTAGTAAGTTTTTGCATTTCGGCATGGGGTCAGGCTCCTCCTCCTCCACCGGGAAATGCACAAATCGGGGGTGGGGGTAGTTCAGGTCCAGTGGGAGCACCCATCGACGGAGGGTTTGGCATTCTCATTATCATGGGCTTGGCTTATGGTGGTATAAAATACTATCAGGCAAAAAAAATAAAAGCTGTTCAACAGGAAGTAAATGTAAATTGAATCGAAGATTAAGCGAATGTTCAATTTTTGGTATCGAAAACACAAGCCCTCTGAAGGGCCACTGTCGGTGTGGGCTCTTCTTGAACTAAGCCTATATTCTACTTTTATTTTCATATTTTCGGCCCTTCTCATGCAGTTAATACTGTGCGCCTGGATGATGCTTCTGCTCCTTCATTTCGGTATCAACTTCCGCTACAGCCTGTTCCATATTTTCTTTTTG
>Ga0364922_10021_pt2 | contig 83906 bp, 68 predicted proteins | sample ExccelJu500001D4_2_FD_206955 | JGI IMG/M metagenome (GOLD analysis project Ga0364922, IMG submission 206955) | Enriched cells from Trout Bog Lake Hypolimnion, Wisconsin, USA - BchlTB.June20.5000.01.D4 | ecosystem: Environmental > Aquatic > Freshwater > Lake > Hypolimnion/Profundal zone | place...
ACTTCGCTGGTATCCAGAAAGCGCTCGTACTCGTCGATTTTCAGAGCCAGCTCGGCAACTCCAGCGCCAGTGCTGGCAACGGTCTGAATCACCGGAGGTATCCAGTTGTCATGGCGCATGGAGAGCGATTGCATCGCCTTGACTTCACGCTCGACGCGCTCCGCTCCCTCACGGTCTGCCTTATTGATGACAAATATGTCGGCGATCTCCATGATTCCTGCCTTGATGGACTGTACGTCGTCGCCCATGCCGGGAACCAGGATCACGATGGTCACATCGGCGAGGCGGACGATGTCAACTTCATCCTGCCCTACGCCGACCGTCTCAATCAGCACGATGTCGCGCCCGCTGGCATCGAGCACGGTAGCCACATCGGCCGTAGTGCTGGAGAGGCCGCCGAGCGAACCGCGGGTAGCCATGCTGCGGATAAAGGTTCCGTTGTCCCCGGAATGCGATTGCATGCGGATTCGGTCACCGAGAATCGCACCTCCGGTGTAGGGAGACGTAGGGTCGATGGCGATGATTCCGACGGTCTGCTGACGCTTGCGGTACTGGCCAGCTAAGGCGTCCACAAGAGTACTTTTTCCAGCTCCAGGAGACCCGGTGAGGCCAACTACTCGCGCACGGCCGGAGTGTGCAAAGAGGGCTTTTAGTAGTTCGTGCGAATCCGAAGTGCGGTTTTCAACTGCGGTAATGGCCCGCGATAAAGCACGAAGGTTGCCGTTGCGGATCTGTTCGACCCATTCTGAGGAGGAAGATTTATATGAAGGCACTTGATAAGGTTCTCGCAACATCAGTCTAACAAAGCAGGAGAGGCTGCTTCCAATGCAAATCATTTACCGGCAAACATGAAAACAGCATCGGTTCTAGTGCCTGCTGTTCGCGGCGCTAACCTTGCGCAGGAGATATACGAGCAGAACCGAGCCAAAAGCGGTCATCATAAGCCCTTCATAGACATCCTTGAACGCGAGCATATGGGTTTGCTGCTGCAGAATACGATACAAGATTGCAACCGCGGGCGCACTGCCATCGCCGGACGATGGCACTCGCAGAGACATGTATGACTGTATGCCATGAAGACGCTGCATCAGGAGATGATTTCCCGTGGAGAGGTGTTGCACCATCATGCTCTGGTGAACCTGGCTTCGCCGTGCGAGGAAGGTGCTGACCAGCGCAATACCCACACTGCCGCCAACATTGCGCATCAGGTTGAGCGTGCCGGTAGCCGAACCAATTTGATCGCGCCGAAGTGGCGCGGTACCGGCTACGTTGATGGGAACAAAGAGAAATCCCATGGCGGATCCGGCCAAAACCTGAGGCCAGAAGACTGTCCAGGGGGACATGTCCAGCGAGACCCGCGATAAGCGAAAAGCCGCGATGCCGAAGACCACAAAGCCAAAAGCGAGAATGTGGCGGGGTTCGATTTTGGAGACGAGTTTACCCACCAGGACCATGGCGACAACGGCGCCCAATCCAAGCGGTGAAGTCGCAATGCCCGCCGCTAAAGAGGAGTATCCCATTAATTGCTGTAGAAATTGCGGCGTTAGCAAAGCGATGGCATAGATCAGCAGGCTGGTTAGAAAGATCAATGCTGTTCCCACGGCAAAGTTACGCACGCGGAAGATACGTAGCTCGACCATTGGCCTTTCAGCTTTCAGTTCACGGTAGATAAAAACGATGAAGCCAGTTACCGCGAGCACCGCCATCGCCTGAATGAACCGCGATGAAAACCAGTCTTCTTCCTGCCCTTTGTCGAGGAAAACCTCCTGGCAACCCAGCCACAGCGATAACGCCATGAAGCCCATCGCATCGAGTGGCCCAGGATCAGAGTTTACGACCCAGGGCGGGTCTTCGACTGTTTTTTGAATCGCCCACATCGCAAAAATCCCCACCGGAATATTGATATAGAAAATCCAGCGCCACGAGTAGCTGTCAGTCAACCATCCTCCAAGAACCGGGCCAATGACTGGTGCGACCACTACGCCGAGACCAAACAGTGCTTGGGCCGCGCCTTGCTGGCGAGCTGGGAAACTTTCCATGAGAATGGCCTGCGATATGGGGGCCAACGCGCCACCGCCGATGCCCTGTATCACGCGCATGAACAACAGCATGGGGAGATTGACGGAAAGACCGCAGAACAAGGATGACAGCGTGAAGACGAAGATGCATGAAAGCAGAAACCGTTTCCGCTGAAAACGATTGCCGAGCCACGCGGTCAGCGGCAGTATTACTGCATTCGAAATCAAGTAGGAGGTCAGCACCCACGTGGCTTCCGAGTACGAGGCTGACATGCTGCCCGCGATGTGGTTCAGGGCCACATTGGCAATCGAAGTGTCCAGCACCTCCATGAAGGTAGGTACGATAACAGACAGTGCGATAAGCCACGGATTGACCGAGGGCCGCCATGATTCGAATCCAACATCTGACGAGAGCCTAGCTGCGGTCGCCATGAGGTCGCTTCTGTTTACGAGCGGGAGGTACCGGATGGAGGCAAAGGAAATCTTCAACCGCTTCCCTTACACGGCTTCGAACGGCGCGTTCACTCAATTCAAGGTCGGGATTGAGCATTGCGTTGATCACGAAATCTCCAAGCAAGAACGAGACAAACTGTGCCGCAGACTTGTTGTAATTGGGGCCTCCAATGCGGCGCGATTCCAGGTATTCAGCCAATAGTCCGTAGCCACGCTGTATGCACTCGCACCACAGGTCGCGCGCAAGATCGGGAAAGTTATGAGTCTCGGCCACCAGGATGCGATAGAGCGCCAGAAACTCCGGAGCGCTGAACATGTTCAGCACCAGGTACCCCATCTCCGTAAGTGCCAGGCGAGGAGCTTTTCCCGACTCGATGTAATAGACGTGCTTCGAAAAGAGCTGCTCTGTATGCGCGCTCATTACTCCGACGAAGAGGTCCGCCTTGGTAGGAAATAGAGCATAGAGGGTCTGTTTTGAAGTCTGGGCACGCCGTGCTATCTCGTTGGTGCTCGCACGGTAGAATCCTTTTTCCAGGAACACGGCGGTGGTGGCATCCAGAATGCGCTCGCGGTAACGTTCAGCTTCGCCCAGAGAGGGGCGCCCACGCGCTACCTTGATGCCGGCGGACTGAACCGCAACGGGCTTTGTTTTTTTGGTCATGGAGTACCAATCAGTACATTTAATTCAGCGCAATTATATGTACCGATGGGTACGGAATGCAAGCCAGAGCTATCAAGGTCAGCCGGAGCAAATGGCCCTAAAGCTCATACCGGCGCGCCGACCCTGACCGTGAGATCAAGTTTTCCTCGAAGCGTGTTGACAATGATGCATCCCCGTTCGGCGATCTCAACCAATCTCTCGAACAGCTCCCGATCGGGGCACTTCGCGGAAACACATACCTCGACGGCTGAAAAACGCGTGGGTGAATCAACCATCGATCCAATCACTTCAGCCTGAACCTCGGAAACATCTGCCTTCCGCGTCTTGATGGCAGCCAGTAGAGTGCTCATGAAGCAACCCCCGATGGAGGCCAGGAAAAGCTCGCCACCCATCGGTCCCTGATCATCGCCACCCTTTGCCGTGGGCCGGTCAATCAAAATTTTGTGCTGGCGAATTTCGGCTTCGGAAGTAGAATCCGAGGTCTGACGAATCTGAATTTTCATCGTGATTGCCATTTTGAGTCTCCGTTGTCATTTAGGATAAGATGCCCTGCCGGGAACCGCCTGCCCCGCGATGCCGTATGTATGATAGTGCGGTGAATCCCGTGGGAGTTGTTGCCGTTGCGGAGACTCCTCGGAAGTGAAAGGACTCGTTATGTTTTATCGGCCACACATGCTGCTACCTCATTTCTTGCCCTTTTTCTTCCTGATTTTCTTCATCTTCGTAGGCTTCGGCATCGCCTACATCCTCACACTGCAGCGTGCGATCTCGCGTTGTGCCCCGCAAAATCGCACGACATCGCCGGAATCAGCCTGGCTTCTGCTAATCCCCCTGTTCAACGTAATCTGGCAGTTCATTCTCTATTCGCGCATCTCAGAGACCCTGGAACGCGAGTTCCGCGCGCGCAATCTTCCCATCGAGGCAGAGCCCGCCAAAAACCTTGGACTCGCCGTCGCAGTTCTGCACGTTTTCTGGTTTATCCCTGTCATCCACGTCTTCACGGGAATCGCCGGATTCATCTGCCTCATTCTTTATTGGTCCAAAATATCGGGCTACTCCAACCAACTCCTCAATCACCCAGTGCTGGCGTATGCCGGGTTCGCACAGCAACCGCAGACCGCAGCTGTGGGGCACGAGGCCCGCTTCTGCACAAAGTGTGGAAGTCCTATGAGAATCGACGAGCTTTTTTGCCAGCGGTGCGGTAATCGGGCGTAGCCAGCATCGCCTTCTCTTCACTGGAACTTGGACGGTGATGAGAACGGCCTGCTGGCATCCACCACAAACATAACCAGTGCCTTGAGATCGCTCGTGCCGCTGCTCGAGACCTCCATTGGCATTTCGGGACCACGCCCAGCCATGGACTGGCCGGCCTCGACATAGCTCACGCCTTGAGAAGACTTTTGGCCAAGCCTCCCGGTCAGTACGTAGAAGGTTTCAGAGCCTGGATGCGTATGTACCGGTGTCCTGGTCCCGGGAGGTCCGGTGACGTAGTTGATGCGCAGCAGATAATCGGAGGCGGTGATGGGGGCCACCGGTCCGATTTCTGCCACCTTAGCCGCGCCCGGTGTCGAGCCGCCCCTGGGACCTAACGTGAACAGCCAAACCTTGCCGGCGGCTTCAACTGCGAGTGACATTGGACCTGCGGCGGATTGCGCCTGCGCGAGCGTGGGGAAATTCTCAATTCTCCAATACCAAGGTGCTGGCGGCGGTTGATGGATCTTCTTCTCGGCCACTGGCTTAACCACAAATCCCTCTTGCGCCGTTAACCTCGGGGGTGACACCGATACTCCCAGACCCAGCAAAAGCGCCAGCATGATCACGTGTGTGGCAGCTGATATTCGTATTTTCATCGCTTCTTCGAGTGGAATTTCCACTTTGTGAGATGCCTACTCCTGCAAAAGCTGCCGCGCGATCACCAGGCGCTGGATTTCACTGGTACCCTCTCCAATGGTGCAGAGCTTTACGTCCCGGTAGAACTTCTCCGCCGGATAATCTTTTATGAAGCCGTAGCCTCCGTGAATCTGCACGGCCTCATTGGCGACCCTGACCGCAACCTCCGAGCTGTACAACTTAGCCATTGAGGATTCGAGCGTAGTTTTGCGATGGTGATCTTTCAGCCATGCCGCGCGCATGGTCAGCAAGCGCGCAGCATCGATTTCCGTTGCCATGTCGGCAAGCTTCCATTGGGTGCCTTGAAATTCGCTGATCGCTTGCCCGAACTGCTTTCGCTGACGACTGTACTTGAGCGCACACTGATAGGCTCCGGTGGCCATCCCCAGCCCAAGCGCAGCAATCGAGATACGTCCGCCATCGAGCACGCGCATGGCATCCACAAAGCCCTGCCCTTCAGCGCCGAGAAGGTTTTCGGCAGGAATTTCGCAGTCTTCAAAAATCAACTCCGATGTGTCGGAGGCGCGCAGCCCTAATTTGTTCTCCTTCTTTCCCGCGCGAAAGCCGGGAGTGCCGCGCTCAACGATAAACGCCGAGAGCCCCCGGGTGCCGATGGTCCTATCCGTAACTGCAACGATCACGCTCACGTCTGCGTAAGCGCCATTGGTGATGAACGTCTTGGTTCCGTTGAGCACCCACCGGTCGCCTTTGCGTGTGGCGGAGCAGCGCGCGCTGCCCGCATCAGAGCCGCTGTTTGGCTCGGTCAACGCCCAGGCTCCAATGTGCTCGCCCGTGGCGAGCCGCGGAATGTAGCGCCGCTTCTGCTCTGCATTGCCCGCCAGAAAAATGTGGTTGGTACAGAGCGAAGTGTGGGCGGCAACGATGATCCCGATTGAGCCGTCCACGCGGGAGAGCTCTTCGATGGCAAGCACGTACTCGATGTATCCGTAACCCGCCCCGCCATATTCGTCGGGAAAAATACAGCCCATCAGGCCAAGTTTCCCAAGCTGTTTTATGGTCTCCAGCGGGAAATGCGATGTCTCGTCCCATTCATGCACGTGGGGGGCGATTTCGCGCGCGGCAAAGTCACGCACCGTGCTCTGGAGATGCAGTTGCTCATCGGTAAGCTGGAAATCCAAAAGTTTTCCTCCATAGGCTGAGATGCAGGATTGAGGTCGTACTACTCCGCCGGGAGCTGGTTTTTATAAGTAAAACTGATGCTTGAATCAGGAAGTGGGCTTGGAGTGTCTTGTTTTTGGGGTGCAGCTCTGGACAAGCGCGGGCGAGGATTCTCCCTGATCGTGGGTGCGCCTTTCAACGGATCCCGGCAGCCTCCAGCATCGAGGTGAACCGGGCGTTGGCGTTTTCAACTTCAATCATCAGTGCCGGAGCGATGATGGGTGCCAGCCCCAGGCCGTCGAGTTTTACCAGATCCTTTTCCGTTGTCAAATAACCGTTGGCATCGTGTTGCCTCGCCAACCGCTGCAGCAGCGCAATGTCGAATGATTTGTATTTGTGGTGGTCGCCAAATGCAAACTTGGCTATCGGATAGATCCCAATATCGCCCAGTGATTCCCAGAACTGCCTTGGGCGTGCGAGTCCGCAGAAGGCAAGCGCTCGCGTCGGGGCAGGCTCGGGAAGCACCAACCGCCGCCGAATGTGCCAGACATTAGGCTCGGCCAGCAATGCGGCTAGCTCCTCAGGCGCCACAACCGCATGCGCCCGGCCTAGCGATGAAAGTGGTTCGCGCAGTCGTCCAAAGGGGAGCAGGCTTGCCCGCAGATCGCCGGCTCCCAGCAGCACAATGTCAAAGTCCCGGTGCAGCCTGCGATGTTGAAAGCCGTCATCCAGAATGTGCACTCGCGCTGGATGCGGGCAACCCGCCGCAAATGCCTCTGCCGCAAGCCCTGCCTCATACCGGTCCTCTCCAACGAACACGGGAGCGTTCAGCGAACGCGCCAGCAGCACCGGCTCATCTCCATACAGCGCTGCGGGGCCTGCCGGGTCAACCTGCAATACTCCGCGCGAATTGCGCCCGTAACCCCGCGAAAGAATATCGAATGCAATATTCTGCGCATTCAGCCAGCGCCCCAGAGTCTGCACAAACGGAGTCTTCCCGCTTCCGCCCACGCTCAGGTTCCCCACGGAGATCACGGGAAGCCGCAGCCGGTGAACCGGGGTTTGCCCGGCGTCGTAGCGCGCGTTTCGCACCCGCACAACCTGCGAGAACAACCACGTAAGCGGATCGGTGATCATCCCCGTCCTCTCCGCACGAGCTCAAGAATTCGCGCCACCGAGCGTGCCGTGGCTCCGCGCTGTTCGGTCAACACCTGCAGGGCCCGCTCTCCCAGGGCTTCGCGTTCCACGCCTTCGCGCAGCAGCAGCAGCAGGGTGATTCCAAGGTTCTTTCTATCGACGCGCACCACAGCCCTCCCGCGTTCGAAGCAGGTGAGAATGTCGCGAAAGTTCTCTGTGTATGGGCCTGTCAGGATGGCCCGTGCAAAAAACGCGGGCTCCAGAATATTGTGCCCACCTCGGGGCACCAATGAACCGCCCACAAACGCGATGTTTGAGTAGCGGTAGATCGCCGCCAATTCACCCAATGTATCCAGCAGCAGCACCGACCCACTCAGGTCCTGCTCAGAGATATTGGCTGCGGAACGCCGCACATAGCGGAAGCGTTTCTCGGCCAGCAAACCGGCCACATCGTCGAAGCGTTCCTTATGCCGTGGGGCCAGGACCAGCGACGCCCCCGGATACTCCGCGAGAACCATGCGGAATGCCTGCAGAACGTACTCCTCTTCGTCTTCCACCGTGCTGCCGGCGACGATGATCGGCCCACCCGTTGCGCGCAACTGTGCGCCGACCTGGGTCACCGCCGGGGACTCTACCGGAGGGGCCACGTCGAATTTCAGATTACCTGAAACCTCTACTCGGCTTGCCGCCGCGCCCAAGGTACTCAGCCTTTCCGCGTCACCCTGGCTTTGCGCCAGAAATAGTTCCACCGGCTCAAGAACCTTGCCGAGCAAGCCGCGAAAGCGCAGATACCTCGGATATGAGCGGTCGCTGATTCTCGCATTCACCACTACCAGATGCGCCCCGCTCGCACGCGCCAGCCTCAAGAAATTCGGCCAGAACTCGGTCTCCGCCAAGATCACCAGTTCCGGGCGCAATGCTCGCAGGTAAGGCCGGATACACAGCGCAAAGTCGAGCGGAAAGTAAAATACATTCGCCTCTCCGAACTTCGCGCGAGCCAGCCGCTGCCCCGTGTGCGTCGTCGTTGAAACCACCACCCGATACCCCTGCTCGCGCATTTGCTCTACGAGCGGCGTAATAGCCACGGCCTCGCCAACGCTCACCGCATGAATCCAAGCCACAGGAAGCCCAGCAGCCGCAGCATCCGATGCAAGCCGCAATCGCACCGGAACCATCCCTAGCCGTTCTTTTAGTCCTGCGCGGTATTTTCCCAGTCGCAGCATCTGCACCAGCCACCATGGCAGGGAGAGAGTCAGCAGCAGACCCAGGGTTACGCTGTAAAGAAGGTACACGCCAGCAATTGTAGATTGAGCAGGCAGAGTAGCGCGCACCAAATGACGCAGCGGCGTTTCCAGCCGGTGCTTTTCAGTCCTGCGTTTTTACCCGCAGATCCCTTTTCCTTGATATTTCGCCATAGTTCCCGCCTATAATTCCCGCCATGAAGCGAATTGCCTGCCTCACTGCGCTCGTCGCCGCTCTCGTTCTAGCCGCTTTTGCCCGCGACTTTGTTATGCCCGCGCTCATTCCGGCCACCAACATGGCCGCCCGCGACACCCATCCACAGGAAAAGATGACCCTCGGCGCAGACCCCTATGACACCGCCGGAAAGGCATCTCTGTTTCATCCTGACATGCTGGCGCATTCCGTGCTTCCTATTCGGATCGTCTTCACCAACGATGGCGATGAAACTGTCGTCCTGAGCCGCGTCCGCTTCCAACTGGTCACGCGCGACCGCGCCAAGGCCGCCCCTTATTCGCTCGATGATCTGCGCCGGGTGTTCACGGCAATCAGCGCACCCCGCTCGCGCTCACAGGACCAACTGCCGATCCCGTTTCCCGGCAAGAACAAAGTTCATGGCGGGCTCTCACAGAAGGACCGCGACGAACTTGAGCGAGCCTCATTTGCCGCCCGCGCCGTCGAACCCCACGCCTCGCAGCAAGGCTTTCTATTCTTTGACGTCGGCGATCTTGAGAATCCCGCGCAGGGCGCACGCCTCTTCGTTACCGGAGTCAATGATGCCCACGGCCACGAGTTGATGTATTTCGAAATCCCAATGGGCAAACCATAGGCTGTTGGGCGCTAAGGTGGGAAGCAGTCCCTCCATCCTCGCAATGGTTTTGGGTTTCCTGCCGTCGACGTCGCTTTGTTCTTTACTTTGAAACTTTGAAACCCGGGAAACCTTGAAACCTGTCAAGTTCTCCCATTTATAATCGCTTGCATATGGCCACCGCAGCGAAAGACGTTTTGTCGAAATACGAGACTGTCATCGGACTCGAAGTACACGTACAGTTGCTCACGAAGACCAAGATCTTCTGCTCCTGCGCCAACATCTTCGGTTCTGAGCCAAATACCAACGTCTGTCCTGTCTGCCTCGGAATGCCCGGCGCTCTCCCCGTTCTCAACGAACAGGCGGTCGAGTTTGCGGTCAAGGCGTCGCAGGCCCTGAATCTCACGGTCAATGAAAGCTCGATTTTCGCGCGCAAAAATTATTTCTACCCCGATCTTCCCAAGGGATACCAGATCAGCCAGTTTGATAAGCCTCTTGCCGAACACGGCTACATCGAAGTAACGACGGCCGAGGGCAAGAAGAAACGCATCGGAATTACCCGCCTCCACCTCGAAGAAGACGCCGGAAAATCCATGCACGAGGGTTTCGCCGACTCCGACTCCAAGACTTACGTAGACCTGAATCGCACCGGTACCCCGCTTGCCGAAATCGTCTCCGATCCCGAAATCGGCACCCCTGAGGAAGCCTTCGAGTACCTCACTCGTCTCAAGGAAATCATCCTTTACACCGGTGTAAGCGACTGCAACATGGAGGAGGGATCGCTCCGTTGCGATGCCAACGTCTCTATCCGCCCACGTGGCCAGCAGACGCTGGGAACCAAGGTAGAGGTGAAGAACGTAAACTCCTTCCGCTTCGTAAAGCAGGCCCTCGAATACGAAATCGAACGCCAGGCCGAAGTGCTTGAAGATGGCGGCACCATCGTTCAGGAGACTCGCCTCTACAATCCCGGCGAGGGACGCACCTATGCCATGCGTTCCAAGGAAAAAGCGCACGACTATCGCTACTTCCCCGAACCCGATCTCCTCCCGCTGATTGTGGATCAATCCAGGCAGGACGCCATTCGCGCCACTCTTCCTGAACTCCCCGAAGCCAAGCGCCAGCGTCTCATCGCCGAATACGCACTGACTCCCGGTGACGCCGCCATGCTGACCGCAACCCAGGCCCGCGCCGATGCGTTTGAAATCGAAGCCAAAAAGGCCAAGTCCCCCAAGCGCCTCGCCAACATTGTCATCAGCGAACTCCAGGGACGCCTAAAAGCCGCTGGCTTGGAACTCGAAGATTCGCCCGTAACCATGGCAGGCGCGCGTTTTTCCGCCGACCTCATCGAAGACGGTACCATCAGTTCCAAAATCCTCAAGGAACTCTACGACCACGCCTTCGAGCAGAAGGTGGACTTCCCCGCCATCTACGAAAAAGAAAAGCCGCAGCAGATCTCCGGCACCGCCGAAATTGAAAAAATGATCGACGAAGTCCTTGCCGCCAGCCCAAAACAGGTTGAGCAATATCGTGCGGGCAAAACGACCATGATCGGCTTTTTCGTTGGCCAGGTCATGAAAGCCTCCAAAGGCAAGGCGAATCCCGCAGTGCTCAACGAGTTGCTCGCGAAGAAGCTCGGTTAGCCTAGTCGAGACTTGCAGCGCCCGATGCCGGCAGCCGTGTCGACCCTCCCTGGGAACGCCACGGCTCCCAAAGTTTTTGTGCCTGTATTCATCCGAGCCGCTGTTCGTAGCAAGTTAAAATGTCCGCTTTTTGTAGCAAGTGAAGTGTCCGGTTCTGGTTAATCTCCCGCAGCCGTCGTGGCGGTGGGAAAGTGGGAAACGCGAAGCGTTTTCCAAGGCGGCGGAGCCGCTGTCTTTTCCACCGCCCCTCGCGCTGCTCCTTGTATGATTGGGGAACCCTGAGCCGTGTAGTGTCCGAGCCGGTGGGGTCCGTAGCTTATGCTCAGAGTTCCGTCCAGATGCTGATGTACGGTTACGTTGCAGCCCGCCAGGGTGCTCCGCCAACGGGTGCGCTCGATCTGCAAGACCAGGTTCTGAAAGCTCACCGTATTGTCACGGCTGACCGAACGTTCGAACTGCAACGAGAACACCAGATCCAGGTCACGTCGGCGGCAGGCGACAAAGGCATTGCCACGCTGCGCCGCCGGCACTTGAAAGCGGCGGTTGAACTCGGCGATATACTCATCGCGCAGAAAATCGTTGGCAGCAGTCACGCTATGGATCCCACGCAGGCGCAACTCCTGTGGCAGGCGTCCTTGCCAGGTCCCGAAGTTGCGCTCGCTGCGGCCTCGCGCCTGCGGCGAGTAGGCCGGGATCATCTGCACGCCCAGTTCGCGCAGTGCCCGGCCCAACTGCGTTAGCCGGTGCGGATCGACTTTGCCTCCCGCCTTGGGCGTCAGCCAGAAATGGCTGCCGCGGTCGCTGTACAAGGCGCAGAACAGGCCCTTGTGCTCAATCACCTCGCGCAGGGCGGCCATGACCGTCGCCGTCGATTCCTCTTCCACCAGCTGCGCGTAGTAGATCTCGGTCGTGGCGTCGTCCAGGATTACGATCAGGTCATACCAGCGCTCGTCCTGAAACCAGCGATGACGGCTGCCGTCGATGTGCAGCAGCATGCCCGGCAGCGGCCGCCTCTCGCGCCGCTTGCGATGCACCCCGCGCTTGCGCCCTCGCTTGACCAGCCCAGCGCCTTGCAGCGCCGCCTTGACCAAGGTGTAACTCAACTCGATGCGGTGCACCTCGCGCAACTTCTCGTGAAAGTGCCGAACGTTCAGATCGAAGTACTGGTCGCGATAGAGCCCCAGCACCTGCTCGATGGTCGAAACCGGCACCCGCTTCGGACTGGGCTGCCCGCGCCGCCGGTCAAACAGCCCGTCATAACCGAACTCCTCGTAGCTCGCTCGGTAGCGACGCATCGAACGGTCGCTGACGCCGAGAATCTCGGCCGCCTGCCACCACGTAATCTTCTTCGCCATCGCACGCAAAATCACTTCTTGTACCTTCATTGCCCGCTCCACGGCGGCCTTCGAGTAACTCTCCATACCTTCCATGGTCAGCTACTCTCGCCGCCCCGAAAAAGCGGACAGATCACTTGCTATCTCAACCGGACATATCATGTGCTAACGACAGTATTCATCCGAGCCGCTGGAAAAATCTCGTCTCTCCTGCCATAATCCGCCGTCGGGAAGTACGCAGGTGGGGATCCACCCAGGAGGACGCGATGACATCTACTGCAGCCGTCGGCGGCACAGCTCACGAACAATTCAAGGCAGCACGAGATCTCCTGCTGAAATATCGCGAGGATTACGCCAGCGCCTATGCGCAGTTCCAGTGGCCCGCTCTGCAGAATTTCAACTGGGCACTGGACTGGTTCGACGTCATTGGCCGTGGCGAACGCCGTGAGCAGACAGCACTCTGGGTCATGCATGAGCGTGGTGGAGAGGCGAAGCTGAGCTTCGGGGAACTCTCGCAACGATCTTCACAAGTGGCGAACTTCCTGCGCAGCCTGGGAGTGCGCCGTGGCGATCGTGTGCTGCTCATGCTTGGCAATGTGCCGCAGTTGTGGGAATCGCTTTTGGCGGCGATGAAACTGGGTGCCGTCGTGATCCCAACAACGACTTTGCTCACCGCGGACGACATCACCGATCGCATGTTACGCGGTAATGTGCGCCACATCATTGCGACCGCCGAACTGGCACCGAGGTTTGACCACGTGACTGCCTTAAGCCGCATATCGGTGGGTGGAGCTGTGCCGGGATGGCGCGAATTCGAGGAAGGGTACAGCCATTCCAGCAACTTCGAACCGGATGGCGAAACCAAAGCCACTGATCCCTTACAGCTCTATTTCACCTCCGGGACCACCAGCAAGCCGAAGGTCGTGTTGCACAATCATGCGAGCTATCCGGCGGGGCACCTTTCCACCATGTACTGGATCGGACTGAAGCCGGGAGACGTCCACTGCAATCTCTCCTCGCCCGGATGGGCCAAGCACGCTTGGAGCTGCGTGTTTGCTCCCTGGAACGCTGAAGCCACGGTGTTCGCATTCAACCAGGCGCGCTTTAGTGCACCAGCCCTGCTGAATGCGCTGGTGACCGCCGAAGTATCGGTGTTTTGCGCTCCGCCCACGGTTTGGAGAATGCTCGCGCAGGAAGACCTTGGCGCATACAAGGTGAAGTTTCGCGAATTGGTCAGCGCCGGTGAACCACTGAATCCCGAGGTGATCGAACGGGTTCGCGGTGCATGGGGCATCACCATCCGCGACGGCTATGGACAGACCGAAACCACGGCACAGTTGGGCAATCCTCCAGGGCAACCATTGAAGATGGGCTCCGTCGGGAGGCCGCTGCCCGGGTATCGTCTTGCATTGATCGACGTCAACGACCAGGAAGCGGACGAGGGTGAACTGTGCATACGTCTCAATCCTGCGCCACTTGCTCTGATGCCGGGCTATCAGGACGACAACGGGAAGCTTGTGCCGGTGAATGGCCCGCTCTATCGGACTGGCGACGTGATGTCGCGGGACTCGGATGAATACTTCACATTCGTTGGCCGCGCCGATGATGTCTTCAAGGCCTCGGACTATCGCATCAGTCCGTTCGAACTCGAGAGCGCACTGGTAGAGCATCCAGACGTAGTGGAGTGCGCAGTTGTGCCATCACCGGACCCGATCCGTACAGCCATTCCAAAGGCGTTTGTAATTCTGCGGACCGGAGTTGAGCCTTCCCGCGAAATTGCGCTTTCGATCTTTAAGCACATTCGGCAGGTTCTTGCGCCGTACAAGAGAATTCGGCGCATTGAATTTGCGGACTTGCCAAAGACAATCTCAGGCAAGATACGCAGAGTGCAGTTGCGGAAAGCGGAGGCCGTTCAGGTGCAATCGGGCGAACGTGTGCAGATGGAATATCGTGAGGAGGACTTTCCGGAGCTGCGCTAGCGCAGTGCGTCGGAAGTACGTGACGGAATTCGGAGGGAGCCATAGGGGGCCTTCGACTCCGCAAGCCGCGAACAACGCGGCTTGCTCCGCTCAGGATGACAGCGGCTTTATTTGTGACGCGGGGGTGCTTCGCTTCGCTCAGCAAGACACTTCAAACCTGATACTTCAAACACGACACTTCAAACACGACACTTCAAACCTGACACTTCAAACCTGACACTGACTAGTCAGGGTTTTGCCGCTGTGCGAGTGCCTGCCCGGTGTAGCTCTTCTTCACCTTCGCTACCTGCTCTGGAGTTCCCTGCGCAACGATTCGTCCGCCCTCTTCACCACCCTCGGGACCGAGGTCGATGATCCAGTCTGCGTTGCGAATCACGTCGAGATTGTGCTCGATGATGATGATGGAGTTGCCGAGATCGGTGAGCCGATGCAAGACCTCCAGCAGGCGGCTCACGTCTTCAAAGTGCAACCCGGTCGTCGGCTCATCGAGCAGGTATAGGGTTCGCCCAGTTTGACGTTTGCTCAACTCGCGGGCTAGCTTTATGCGCTGTGCTTCACCGCCGCTCAGGGTCACAGAAGATTGACCAAGGTGAATGTATCCCAGACCTACGTCGACAAGCGTCTGCAGTTTCTGGCGGGCCTGCGGAAAGTTTTCCAGAACGGTAAGCGCTTCGCTGATAGGCGTATCGAGCAGGTCGGCGATGGAGTATCCCTTGTAATGCACGGCCAGCGTCTCGCGGTTGTAGCGCTTGCCACCACAGACTTCGCAGAGCACATATACGTCGGGCAGAAAATTCATTTCAATGCGGCGCTCGCCTTCGCCCTGGCAGGCTTCGCAGCGTCCGCCGGAAACGTTAAAGGAGAAACGGCCCGCCTTGTAGCCTCGCTCGCGCGACTCCGGCAGCATGGCGTACAACTCGCGGATCTGGGTAAAGACACCGGTGTAAGTCGCGGGATTTGAGCGCGGAGTGCGGCCAATCGGAGACTGATCGATGCAGATCACTTTGTCGATCTCCTCGGCTCCGGTGATCGACTTGTGAGCGCCTGGTTCCTGCCGCGATTTATAAATCTTCTGTGCCAGCGCGGCGTAGAGAATATCATTTACAAGTGTCGATTTACCGGAGCCAGAGACACCGGTCACTACGGTCATCACACCGAGCGGAAAACTCACGTCCACGTTTTTTAGATTGTTTGCGCGTGCGCCCAGCACGGCAATAGCATGACCATTGACGGTGCGCCGCTCGTCCCGCACGGGGATCGTTTTGCGCCCGGAGATGTATTGCCCGGTCAGTGAATCGGCTACCCGCGCGATCGCCTCAGGAGTGCCCGCAGCGACTAACTCTCCACCGAGTTTGCCTGCGCCCGGTCCAAGATCAATCACATAGTCTGCGCGGCGAATTGTCTCTTCATCGTGCTCCACAACAAGCACGGTATTGCCGAGATCACGCAACGCTTCGAGCGACTGCAAAAGCTTTTCATTGTCGCGCGCATGAAGCCCAATCGAAGGCTCATCCAGCACGTAGAGCACGCCGCGAAGTTTGGAGCCAATCTGCGTCGCGAGCCGAATGCGTTGGCCCTCGCCGCCGCTTAAGGTTGCCGCCGAACGATCCAGTGAAAGGTATCCCAGCCCGACATGGTTGAGGAAGCCGAGCCGCTCACGGACCTCGCCGACGATGCGCCCGGCAATTTTCTCGTCGCGCCCGGTGAGTTCGATACCGGCTGCCGCATCCTGCGCACGCGAGATGGGGAGGGCTGTGAACTCAGAGATACTCATGCCGTTTACCTTCACGGCGAGGCTCTCAGGACGCAGCCGCCGTCCATGGCACACCTGGCAAGGAGTTGCTGACATGTACTGCATCAGGTACTCGCGATAGGCCTCGGTCGTCACCTCTTCCAACGTGCGTTTGTGGAAGGCGAGAATGCCCTTGAATCCCGTGCGTGCGCGCTTTGAAGGATCGCCATAAAGCAGAAAGCTCTGCTGTTCCTCTGGGAGCTGCTCGAAGGGCGTAGTCAGATCAATATTCTTGTCTGCCGCGGCGTGCTTGACCATCGCCTGCAGAGAAACCGAGCCTGCTCCGGGGCCTAGCCCGCCATCGAGCAGCGGCTTCGACCAATCGACAATCACCTTTGCCGGATCAAAATCAAATTTGGAGCCGAGTCCGTTGCACTCCGGGCAAGCACCATACATGCTGTTAAAGCTGAACGAACGCGGCTCAAGCTGGGCGACATTGACGCCGCACTGCGGACACGCCATGCGCGATGAGTACAGATGTTCATCACCACCGACTACGCTAACTACGAGCAGTCCGGAACCAAGCTTCATGGCAACTTCAACGGAGTTGGCCAGCCGTTTTTCGATTCCTTCTTTGACCAGCAGACGATCCACCACTACTTCAATCGTGTGATTGCGCCGCTTGTCCAGCTTGATTTCCTCATCAATGGAGCGTAGTTCGCCGTCGATCCGCGCCCGGGTAAATCCGTGAGCCGCCAGCTTCTCTAATTCTTTGGTGAATTCACCTTTTCGCCCGCGCACAATCGGTGCCATCAGCATGACCCGTGGTTCGGTTCCAGCGCCAGCACCCTCGGCTAACTCCATCACCCTTGCCGTGACCTGCTCCACGGATTGGCGCGTGATCTCCTTACCGCAATTTGGGCAATGTGGAATACCTATGGAGCTGTAGAGCAGGCGTAAATAGTCGTAAATCTCGGTGATTGTCCCGACTGTGGAACGAGGGCTACGCGAGGTAGTCTTTTGTTCAATCGATATGGCAGGACTCAGGCCATCGATAGAGTCTACGTCGGGCCGCTCCATCTGATCGAGAAACTGCCGCGCGTAGGCGGAGAGGGTCTCGACATAGCGACGCTGTCCCTCGGCATAGATGGTGTCAAAGGCAAGTGACGATTTGCCTGAACCACTCAGTCCGGTGATCACCGTCAACGTGTTGCGCGGGATCTCAACGTCGATGTTTTTCAGGTTGTGCTGGCGCGCGCCGCGCACCGTGATGTTGCGGATACCCATGGGTTCAAGTCCAGGTGAACCACTCTGCTGCCTGGCTCCGCGTTTGGTACAAGGCCAGCCGTAATTAGACGTGCCTCCACAGACGGGGTAGAAAGGACATGAAGATAGTTCAACTCAGTAATCTTATTTGCCAATAGCGGTTTGGGTCAATTCGTCGCATATTGGTTTCAGGTACTCTGGGCGATATGGCACTTCGGTGGTGAGTAAAGATTTTAGAAAGTCACGGATTTGGGACGTTTCGGTGTTGCGAATCACAAAGTTTACGAACGCAACACAGATAACATGAAATAGGAACGAAATACTTAATACTGTCTGGGCCTTGAGTTCAGCACTAAACGATAAAGGGTACAAAAGTGATTTCGCTTGTAATGTCGCTCGCATTGATCGCCGTGATCATTCTTTCGCTCGCCGCAGGGGTTGGACTCGGCTACGCAATTATTTTTGGAATTCTCTACCTGTTCGACCGTAGCCGTCAGATGATCAAAGCCGCTCCAGCTCAAGTTCTGAGCACGCCAGCAGGCAGCGATTAATTGCTGCCCAAGCCCAGCGTTCGTAGCTGAGATTCAGCTTGCCTGGAAATCGATAAGAATCCCCGCCAGATTTTGACGAGAACGTCACCCACTAAATCAATGTCCTGATCCCGCAAGAACCCTTGCGCTACTTAGGCTGTTGCCTCTGCTGCTGTAGCTGCTGCAGTTCCTTGAAGAGCTGCTCCGGAGTCTTTGGTGCGTTTGGGTCCGGTTGTTGCGGTGGTGGTGTTTGCGGGGCCTGGTCCACCTGGGTTTCTGTGTTCGGCATCGGAGCTGCCTCTTCTGGAGGCGTGCGATCCGGTTGACTATCGTCGGGCGGCTGTTGGAAGGCCGGTTGTGGCCGCCCCATCGATTGCGCTTGCGCCGTCTCGGGAGGCTGGTTGGATTGTTGCGTCAGCAGTACACGGGCTACAACGTCCTGCTTGCCTAGAGTTCCTAGAATTACATAATCGTATGGAGTACCACGCAGAAGCGCTGCGATGACCTGCTCAGGGGTGCCCGGGCCAAGTTTCACTGCAACGCGCTCGGTTGGGGAGGCTCCTTCAATGGATGCGCCAGTCGCGCGGTGTATACCGCTCAGCACATCACTCAAAGTGGAATTTGGCGCATCAATGGTGAGTTGGCCATTTTCCATCGTCACCTCCGGCTTCACCGGTGCGCTGTTCATCAGGGTTGCAGGCATCGGTGGCATGATCTGTGCCGGAAGCTGCTGGACCGGAGCTGGGGCCGCAGCTTTGGTGGATTTCTTCAGAACTGCTTTCTTATGGGTGGGCGGCTTTTGGACTTCAGCTGCCTGCGAGGCGGTCTGCCAGGCACAGGCTAGAAGCGGCGTCAACACCAGCACGCTCGTTATGGCTATCGCTCTTTTCATTGCAGGCTCCCGCCTTGCTGGGAAACTCACTCGCCCGATTCTAAACCGTTCCACGTTTTGGATGCACCTGTACTTCTGTTCTCGCTTGCGAATCTGCTTCTTCTGCGATTCGGCGGACATCTCAGCTTGCCGTAACGGCCTTCCGAAAGCGAACATCTACCCCGGCACGCGGGGCATCTATTCTGCTTGGATGCAGGATGTGCAAGCCGCATTCTGAGGTCCAGCGAAGAGTCTCCATGCGATTGATCTCAATCGCGTGATTCTATGACCGGAGAGAAAATGTTTAGCAATCCCTGCTCGGTGCGCAAAATCTTGCTTCCTGCGATTGCGGGCTGCCTGCTATGGGCCGTCACGGCTGTTGCTCAGGAGTGCTCCCAAGCCAGTGAAATTGAACCCGCCTTGCGTGCCGCGATCGATAACGCAGCGTCACAATTCATTCTGGACGCATCCCGAGGAGACGTGCAAAGCCTCCGCTATGGGGCAATTCCCACTCTGGCTGCGGCCTTTGATGGCGTCCAGCAGGCCGTCACGCATGACAAGGGCAAACTTGGAGATCAGGTCGCGATTCGCCGGGATTATTTCTTCGACGCATCCAAGGCCACCGCTCCGCTTCCGCGCGCAGAGTTCTACTGTGGTGTATACGGATCAAACGGACACACGCCCAGCAGTGCCAGCTTTGTGATTCCGAATCTTGACCCCGGTAGATATGCCCTGGTGCTGACGAACGTGACCGGAGGCAAGATTCCATACATGGTCACCGTCGTACTGCAGAATCTGCAAAACCAATGGAAACTTGCTGGCTACTATCCCAAGCCGAGTGAAGTTTCCGGCCACGATGCGGCATGGTATGTGCAACAGGCCCGCAAGTATAGGCAGCAAGGAGAGTTACACAACGCGTGGTTCTACTATCAACTGGCCTGGCAAATCTACTCTCCCGTGGATTTCATGAGCAGCTTGCAACTGGACAAGCTCTCAGCCGAAATTCAGGCAGCCCGGCCAGCCGATGTTCCCGGCGCAAATCCGGTGCCGCTGGCCGCTGCCAACGGACGCAGCTACAACTTGACGCAGGCGTTCGCGGTTCCAGATGATCAGGGGCAACTTTCGTTAGTGGTCAAGTATCAGGCCGCCGACGTCAACGACACGGCCCAGGCATTCCAGGACAATTCCGCAGTCATCAAAGCCGTGGTTACCAAGTTCCCGGAGTTGCGGCAGGCTTTTGGGGCCATTGTGGCTCGCGCGACTACCGCGAGTGGTCAGGATTATGGGACCCTGCTGGCGATGAAGGATATTCACTAAAAACAGCAACTCCGAAACGCTAGTATCTACGCTGCCCTCCGCCAAGTACCCGAGCGGGCAGAAATATGACTGCCTTCACCAATTCCAGCACGCCCTCCACGGCAATACCGACTATGCGAAATGGCAAGAGAAACAACCAAACGATGGGATAAAGGAGAATTGCCAACAACGCAAGCGGCCAGCAGAAAAAGAGCACAATCAGCCAGAGGAAAAATGTCATCGCTATCAGCCTCTGTGGGATGATACGCAGCATACTGGCAATCGGTTCCATGCAGGGTTTATCCGGAGGCGGCGGACAGGTGGCCCATATTCGCCTTCTTTTGGCGAATGTGGGAATGCAGGAACGATCACACCCAAGGCTCTTGACCTTGCCCTCAATCTTCCCGAACGCCTCCGGCATTTCCTGCTCTGGGATAGTCGAATACTGGGGCTGTTACCGTCACCTATCAAAGACAGCTCTGGAAATCAGCATTAATGCCGCCTAAACTTGGTGGCGGGATTTGAACTCATTAAGCTGCAATGGAGAAGCTCGTGAAACCTGGAATCGTTCTCGCTGTGCTGTTTGTGAGCTGTCTGCTATGTATCAGCTGTGGCGGAGGTTCGAGCAACTCCAGCGGACCGTACAGCAGCATTACGAGCGGCAACTGGTCGCTCACGGCCACATCGACGGTTACCTCGGGGTTCGTGCTGTCCATCGGAGGAAGCCTGACGCAGTCCGGCAACGTCGTTTCGGGAACCATGCTCGTCTCTTCGTCAGTTTCGAGTTGTCCTTCCCTTTCCGCAGCAGCGATACCTTTCGCCGGGACATTTAGTGGCGGCACGCTGACCCTGATGTCGGCCAATGTCAACAACCAATTTTTGAGGGTGAACGCGATTGGTTCAGGAAATTCGCTGACCGGAACCTACTCCGTTGCGGGCGGTTGCGCGGACGGAGATAATGGAACCATTGCGGCCAGCTACCTACCGCCCCTCACCGGCATTTGGACCGGAACGTTTACAAACCCTGATGGAACATCCATTCCGGTAGATCCTAGTAATCCGCGAGAAGGATACGTGACCGCCAGTGTCACTCTCACGCAGTCCGCCACGGCAATCAATGGGGCCTTTCCGCTCAGCGGGACTTTCAGTAGTAGTTTTGCGCCTGGGCGGGTCTGTTTCGCTTCAGGAGCGATTCCCGGGACTGGCACCACGACAGGTGCCTATGTAATGGGGACCTCTGTAGTAATCTCGGCGGGCGGCACTGATGGAGCAGAGATACTCTTCGAAGGCTGGTTGGGAGAGGCACCACTCAATATCGGGGGCTTGTTCGCCAACGTCACAGCGCCCTGTGGAAGGAGCGTACTCCTTAACCTCGTCCAGCAGCGTTAAGGATGTGCCATCGCATCACGCTTGTTCGTGAGTACCGAGTGTAGAAGATGTGCATAGATGCGCCCAAGTTTTCAGTTGATGCAATCGAAGCTGACGTTCGCGCCGCCATCGCTGCCGGGTTTGATCCTGCCTCACGCGGAAAGCCCTTCAGATTTCACGTGCAATGATTCGCGGACTGTCGATAGCTGGCTGTAAATCGCCAAGGCACGCATTATTTGGTGACCTTAGTCTCGTTGGCGAGAGGTCACTGGCTAAAGCGACCTTGACGCAGCACAGCTTATTTGTGGTGCATAGGGGTCTTTCGCTTCGCTCAAGATGACACTTCAATTCAAAAGCGCGGTAGTTGACGGAAAATCGCCAGGTATCCAGCAATCCCGACAACAGTACAAAGTCAACAACCCGCGCAGCATAGAGGCAATCAGTTCCGTGAGCCGTTTATCCGGCGGCGGCAGTCGCCAAGGCACGCTTGTCGGTTTTGCCGGTCAGCGTGCGCGGCATCTGCAGAACGAAGGAGTAGCTACGCGGAACCTTGTAGTTTTCCAGCAATTTGCGCAAGGCAGCGCGTAAGGCAACATCGGTGAGTTCAGCTCCGGGATGAAGCTGCACGAAAGCATGTAGTCGCGCTCCGTGCTTCTCGTCCGGTAAGGCGATCACGGCGGCTTCCTCTACACCTTCGATTGTTTCCAGCGCGTTCTCCACCTCCGAGGGATAGACCTTTTCGCCGGAGACCTTCACTTGATCGTCCGCGCGCCCAAGCAGGAAGAGAAATCCATCCGCATCAAGATAGCCTTTGTCGCTAGTGTGGAGAATTCCATTGCGAACCTTCTGCGCGGTCATTGCCGGATCACCCAAATAGCCGAGCATGACGGTAGGACCAGAGACGCAGACTTCGCCGATTTGTCCAGTTGCAAGAACCTCGTCGTTATCGTCACGAATTGTGACCGTGATATTCGGCAGCGGCCTGCCTACCGATCCGGGGGCATTGTCTTCCGGCGGACTGAACGCGACTACCGGTGAAAGTTCGGTCGTGCCATAGCCCTGCACAAGACGGTGCGCGAAACGCTCCTGGAATTCCTGGGCGATTCGCTCCGGCAGGCGTTCCGCTCCGGCAATGCATAGCCAAAGCGAACTGGCGTCAACGGGTGTCGGCTCCTTGGTCAACACACGGTATTGGGCGGGCACGGCAATCAGGGTTGAGACACGATGCTTCTCGATGAGTTGCAGGATCTGACGCGGAATGAATTTCTCAGGCACCACCACAGAGGCGCCCGTTGTCAGAGGCAGCAAGGTAGAGATGGTGAGTCCGTAAGCGTGAAAGAGCGGCAACACAGCAAGCATGACTTCGGTATCATCGAAGCCGGTGGCTTGCTTGCATCCGTCGATGTTGGCGAGCATGTTCTCTTCGCTGAGTGCGACCGCCTTTGGACGCCCCGTCGCACCAGAGGTGTACAGCAACACAGCGGCTCCATCCGGTCTCGGAGCCATGGGAACCTGGCCCGGCTCAAATTCCGGGGAGGCATCGCCAATCCAGCACGGTATTCCAACAGCCGTCAATTGAGGTACGAACTCCTCGCCGGTAATGACCAAGCCGACTCCGGTCTCCATGGTCATTAACTTCAGCAATTGCGGCGGCGCCAGAGTCGGCAGCACGGCAACAGTCTTGCCTGCCCATACAGCGCCCAGGAATAGCGGAGCAAATTCCGGCGTATTCGAATGCAACAACGCCACTGTGGGTCCGGGTACGCGATCCGCGATACGACGGGCTACGCTGGCAACTCTCCGTTCCAACTCGGAGTATGAAATCGAATAGCTGGTACCGATGATCGCAAGTCGGTCCGGATAGCGGCTCGCCGCCGCTTGGAACCGCTCGAGGATGGCGCTGGTTCGCATTCCTTCGCCTCATTCTCTGAAAAAACTGACGATTATTGCGGGGCTAGTTTAGCACGCAGGTGCTCGCCGCACTAGGTGATGGGTGCCGGAGTAGGTGGCAATACGCAGAGGCGTTCTGGAAGCGTGGCAGCGACCGCTAATGAGCGCGCAACGCGATTAATCCATTCCGTCGCTGAATCTTCTGGTTCAAAACCAGCGAACGCGCCAGCCTGCGCAATGCCGGCGGTAACGGTAACCGCGATCGGTTCCATTGCTTCGCGCAATTGCCCCACCAGCGCCTCGGTTTCTGCAACATTCATATGCGGCAGCAACAGCGCGACGGTGTCACGGTCATAGCGGAATGGCATCGCCTGATCCTGCGCGATTGAGCGCAGGGTACGGACTAGTTCCGAGACCGCGAACTCCGTCTGCGATTCCGAGGTAAGCGAGGCAACTTGCAGCAGCGCCAGGGTGCTGGAAAATTCTACCCCCTCGCGTTGACGTCCGAGTTCCACGACTACAGCATCAATGTACGAGGAGCGCTTGAGTAATCCGGTTTTTTCCTCGGCCACCCCGAGAGTTGACACCAGGGATCGCAGGCGAGCTCCGTGAACCGCAAGCGCCACCTGGTCGACCATCGACCGCAGCAACGCTATGTCGTCAGTTGACCAGCGCCGGCGTTCGCCACACTGCTGCACAATGAACAACCCAATAGGTTGGTCATCGCTGAGCAGAGCCAGAACAACCAGCGAGCGCACGTTCAGACGGGCAAGCTCCTGACGAATCGGCAAAAGCGGTTCGGAGAGTTGCACGTCGGCGGCGCGAAATACGGGCTCAATCGACGTGAGACGCTGGCTATGCGCAAGCAAACGGACCATGGCCGTGCGCTCAGATTTCGGCACTTCCGGCGAACAGTACTCCACGACCAGGGAAGGCGGCTTGCCGGGCGTGGCCAGCGCAGCCAGGCAGCGGCTGTACTGCCAACGCGCGCCAATCTGGTTCACCGCAGTCACCAGCACGGAGCGGGGGTCAAGCTGGCGCGCAATCATACGGCTGACTTCGGCAGCCCGCACCATGCCATCGGCGGTGCGATTGCGCTCAACCGGTTCTTCGTGCTGAATAACAGGCACTGCCAATCCTGCGCTTATGAAGAGCATCCGCACTCGCGGGTTATTTTCCAAATCAGCGGCAAAAGATTGCTTGAGCTGTTCAATCTTTTCCAGCGCTTTGTCACGCATCCCATACTGCAGAAAGATCTCAGCCTGCAGAATCAGGTCCTCAAGAACCTTGGGTGCCGGAGCTTCCGTTGAGTTCGCCTCATCGCCTGAAACCGTAATCTGCTCCGCGGGGTCAATGCCAAGGCGCTTGGCGACTGTTTGCAAACGATCTTCCGGGGCATGTCCGGCGAGCTTCATCATGCGCTGCTTGTGTTCAGCTTCGTATGGATCGATATCGACCGCGCGGTCCAGCGCGTCTAGAGCCCTGGCATAGTTACCCACGTCAAAGTACAGATCGAAAAGCCGGGAAAGTATCTGCGAATACTCAAGCTCCCGATTGGCGCTGTTGTAGAGTTCAGCGAGATATTCGAAAAATGGGATGTTGGGTTTACTTTGATCGGCCAGCCGGGCCATATCTTGCATGAATTCGTGACGCCGCCCGGCCTTCCGGTAGAACTCTTCCAGACGCCGTGCTAAACCCAGTGCGCGCTCCGCGCGATCGCGGTCCACAAGTCCGCCAATCACGGAATGGAGGGTGAAAAGATTGCCGTTTGGATTGCGCTCAAACATTCCCCACGCAAACGGTTCAGCCTCTTCTACCCTTCCCACCGCCAGCAGAGCCAAGGCGTAAGGCTCCCGCGCCTCTTCAGGACTGGAGGGATATGTTGCAAGCGGCTGTAAGAGTTCAATCGCTTCATTCGGACGTCCCCGCGCGATTAACGCCCGGCCATACCCAAGGCGTGCGGCCATGTTCGAAGGATCGTTCCCGTAGGCACTCTGATAAGCGTTCGATGCGTCTTGCCCAAGGCGTTCGAGAATAATGCCGAGATTTACCAGGGCTGCCGCAGCAAGAGCTGACTCATGCAGCGCTTCCGCAATGCGCGCCTGCTCGCGATAATCCTCCAGCCGTGGGTCTAACTCAAGCGAGTGACTGATGCACGCGAGCGCACGGCGCGGTTCGCCCTGCCTTTGAAACTCTTCAAAGGCCACGCGATAGGCTTCAGCGGCATCCTTGCGGTTGGTATTTTCGCACAGCTCTGCGTAATGGCTCACCAGCTCTGCGTCCAGCGTCTTTAGCCTTTGTAGTTTACGGAAGGTCACGGCAGCATCACCGAGCTGCTTGGTTTCGATGAAACGACCAAACAGGCGGCGGAGCAGATCCGATGCCAACACATGTTGGCCGAGCGAGATGCTCAGGTCGGCAGCCTTCTGTAAAAGTGCATCATTTGCTGGCTGCAACTCGATTGCAGCACGAAATTCCGCGAGCGCCAGCTCAGGCTTGCCCCTTTCCAGGAGCTTTTCTGCGCGCTCTATCAATTTAGCGGGATCGCTCATGGTCTATTAGCGATTCTAAGCTTCAATGTATATTGGCGCATATCTCGTTGGTTTGGAAAATCTCTTCTCTGGGAGTACCCAACCGGACACCGTCCATTCAACACCATCTCTTGACACTTCGCTTTTTATTCGCCAAACTATTGGAACTTTGCGGGTTGACGAAAGGACCAGCTATGGCTTTGACGCGGCGGCAACGACAGATGTACGACTTCATCGCTGAGTTTGTCCAGAGCAACGGGTACTCTCCGTCTTTTGAGGAAATCGGCGCGGCCATGGGCCTCAGTTCGCTTGCCACCGTGCACAAACACATCAACAATCTGCAAACCAAAAAGTTGCTGCACCGCGATTACAATCGCAGCCGGTCCATCGATGTGCTGCCACTTCCCGATGGAATCCCGGAGCGGAGCCGACCGGTAGTTGTCAGTTCGCTCGAATTGCCGCTCGTGGGACGCATTGCTGCCGGCAAACCGATTGAGCAGGTGGAGATTCCAGAAACTATTTCGCTCACAGATTTCACGCGCGCCAAAGATGTTTTCGTTCTCCAGGTGGTGGGCGAAAGCATGCAAGACGAACACATCATGAACGGCGACTACGTATTGGTGGAGAAGGCGGAGACCGCGCGCGAAGGCGAGATTGTGGTAGCGCTGATTAACGGCTCGGAAACTACCCTTAAACGGCTCTATCACGCCGGGGAGCAGATTCGTTTGCAACCCTCCAATGCCGCGATGAAACCGATCATGGTTCCAGCAGATTCCGTGCGGGTGCAGGGGCGCGTAGTGGCAGTGCTACGTAAGTATTGAATTTTTCGCAAAATGCAAAACCCCGACCTTAGCGCGGCCGGGGTCGCGGAATCGCGCTCTACTCAGGAAAGCTTTTCCAGGGCCTTTTCGATTGTCTCTTTTTGGACGTAGCCGACGATCTGCTCCTGCACCTGGCCGCCCTTGAAGACAAGCAGGGTAGGAATACCGCGGACACCGTACCGCTGCGGAGTCGCCGTATTTCGGTCAACATCCATCTTTCCGACCTTGATCTTGCCTTGATAAGACTTCGCAATCTCATCCACAACCGGCGCAAGTGCCTTGCACGGGCCGCACCACGTCGCCCAAAAATCAACCAGGACCGGCTGCTCACTCTTGAGCACCTCTTGATCGAAGTTTGCGTCTGTTACTTCCAGAATTGCATCGCTTGCCATTCTTCCTCCAGTTTCAAACCAAAGCTCCTCTGCCGGGCGGCAAAAGGTAAATGTCATCGTAACACTTTGATTTGATGTTCTAGCGTAACTTTGGACGCAGAAGGAGCCTGCGTCCACTAAATTCGCCCTGAAGCCCACATAAGAAGAGGCGTCCTGAGGCCCAGGACGCCTGCGGCAGCCTCCCTCCCCCGAAAGAAGCTGCCTTCTTCAACAAACAATGACAGCCGGATAGTGGCCCCAAACTGCGCAATAATCAAGTATCGTTCGTAACAATTTCCCCGAAACGATGGATAGTGACTGTTTCATGACGACGCCGCTGTCGTTGTGATTATCAAGTTCGATTGAAAAGCCCCATAGCACCGTAGGCCCGCCTCTGCTTACAATAGTGGCGGAGGATTCATGCGCTATCTCGTTGCAGTTCTTGCCTTGGCCGGACTCCTGGTTTCCTGCTTTGCCCTGCGCGAACACTTCCGCACCGAGCCATCTCCCTGCAGCATTAACGAGCGCTGGGACTGTGGCGTAGTCAATCACAGCCCCTTTGCCGAAATTGAGGGCGTTCCCGTCGCAGTCCTCGGAATCCTGGGCTACGCCGCAATCGCTGCTTTTGCTCTCGCTCGTCGTTGGTGGATTGTGCTGCTGCTCACAACCGGAGCAGTAGGTTTCTCAATCTATCTCACCTACGTCGAGGCGAGAATTCTGGAAACCTACTGCATCTGGTGCGTGACCTCTGCAGGCATCATCGCCCTCACGGAAATAGCAACGATCGTGGCCCTGATCCGGTGGCGAAGGCGCTCCGCCTGAGAGCAAATCGCTTTCCTGCTGCTTAGGCGGCTAACGTGGCGGTGCAGTTTGGACAACGGCGTGCTTCCAGAGGAATCTCCAGAGTGCACTCCGAGCATTTCTTGGTGGTTGGCGGTGCTGCCGGCACTGGCTTTTTGAAGCGGTCCATCAACGCGTTCACCGGCAGCACTACCGCAAAGTAAACCGCAGTGGCTACCAGCAGGAACGAGATGAGCGCATTCAGGAAGTTGCCCACCATCAACTTCGAGCCGTTGACCGTGAATGCGATGTTGCTGAAGTCAGGCTTCCCGAAAATGACGGCAATCAGCGGCGTGAGCAGATCTTTGGTGAAGGAAGTGACGACCGCGCCGAAAGCTGCGCCGATCACCACGCCTACGGCGAGATCAACAACATTGCCGCGCAGAACAAAATCACGAAATCCTTTAAGCATATGCACGCTCTCCTTACGGTGTGCAAAACGGTGTGTAAATCAATTTGCAGAGCACGGTCAGTTTTACGGCGCTGTTCTTGGCGATGGGGGAAATGCCCGCCTCAAACCGCCTGCCCCGCACTGAATCCCGAAGCCCAGGCCCACTGAAAATTGTACCCGCCAAGTTGCCCGGTCACATCCACCACTTCGCCTACAAAGTACAGCCCGGGAACCTTCAGAGTCTCCATGGTCTTCGCCGAAAGCTCGTTCGTGTCCACGCCTCCGGCTGTGACCTCAGCTTTTGCAAATCCCTCCGTACCTGAGGGCACAAATTCAAAGTGATGCAGTATTCGTTCCGCCTCTTCAATCGCCGGATTTGTCCATTTTTTGAATGGATACAATTCCAGCCATCGCTCTGCCAGACGAATCGGGAGGACCTCCCGGAGAGCCGTGCCTGCGGCCACCGCGTCGCGGCGCGCTCCCGAAGTCAGCAGATGAGCAAATACCTGCTGATCCGGTGCCATATCCAGCGTAACTTTCTCTTCTGGGTGCCAGTATGAAGAGATCTGCAGAATAGCAGGCCCGCTGAAACCGTGGTGGGTGATCAGCAGTTTCTCCCGGAAACTCTCTTTGCCGATCGTAGCGATCACTTCGGTGGAGAGTCCGGTGAGATCGCAAAACCGCTTTGTGTCTGCCGAATTCAGGGTAAATGCCACTAACGCAGGCCGCGGCTCCACCACGTTGAGCCCAAACTGACGCGCCAGTTCGTAACCAAACGCCGTGGCCCCCATCTTCGGAATCGAAAGCCCACCGGTCGCAACCACCAGGGCGTTGGAAGCAAACTCATGCTCTCCAGTGATTGCCGTAAACTGTCCAGCGTGCCGCAATTCCTTCACCTGGGTCGAGAGCTTCACCCGCACTCCGACGCGCACGCATTCTTCTTCCAGCATGGTCAGAATATCCTGCGCGCTGCGGTCGCAAAACAACTGTCCCAACTTCTTCTCATGCCACGCAATACGGTGGCGTTCAACCATACTAATGAAATTCTCAGGTGTGTAGCGGGCTAGCGCCGATTTCGCAAAGTGCGGATTACCTGAGATGAAATTCCCGGACTCACTACCCCGATTGGTGAAGTTGCAGCGGCCTCCGCCCGAGATCAGGATCTTCTGCCCTGCCCGGTTGGAGCTTTCCAGCACGGTGACCGAGCGACCGCGTTTTCCGGCCTCGATCGCACACATCAATCCCGCGGCGCCTGCGCCCAGGATGAGGACATCGGAATGGTACTTCATGCGGTAAGCCTCCGCGCAACTGATCGCACTGTGCGCTGCTCCAAAATTAGCCGCATCGTTCGCGCCAACCGGCCACTTCCTACATTACAAGACTCTCGCCTTGTCTGCCGCATCCAAGCCTGTTTGCCTGCACCGATCCAGCATTGTCCAGGAACTTGTATTCCAAAAATTCAGGATAGTATAAGTTTTGCGAATGATCTTTGAGGTTATCATTAGCATAGCGAACCTCGGGGTGGGCGTTCGCGGGAAACGGGGTTGGCGTGATGACCGAGACTGCGCTGCAACGCTCCACCAGCTATTCCAAAGGCCCGGACACTCCTCCGCTGATGGAACTCTGTATTGGCGAAATTCTTGACCAAATGGCAGCACGTTATCCCGATTCTCCTGCCCTCATCCTCCGTCAGGAACATCTGCGATTTAATTGGGCCGAGTTGCACGCCGAAGTGGAGCGCACGGCTCGCGGTCTGATGGCCTTGGGATTTGCCAAGGGTGACCGAGTCGGAATCTGGGCCACCAACATCTCTCAGTGGGTCTTGATGCAATTTGCGACCGCCAAGGCGGGCGTTGTGCTGGTCAATCTCAATCTCGGATTCCGGGCTCATGAACTGGAATATGTTCTGAAGCAGTCTGGTTGCAAGGGACTCGTCATGCAGCACCGCTTCCGCGACTGCGACTACGTTGAGACGATTCGCCACCTAGCTCCTGAGCTTGACACTTGCCTGCCCGGCGAATTGCGCGCCGCGCGATTGCCCAATCTTCGGCAGGTCGTCTATATCGGACAAAATCCACCACCGGATGGCATGTTGACCTGGAGCAAGATGATGGTTCAGGCCGACCGCGTAAGCCATGCAGATTTACGAGTCCGCGAGCGCAGCCTCTCTCCGCATGACACCGTCAACATTCAGTACACCAGTGGCACCACGGGCACACCGAAAGGCGCCGAACTCAGCCACTATAACGTGGCAAACAACGGACGCTTCATCGGCGACTCAATGAAGCTTACTGAACGCGACAAAGTATGTATCCCGGTTCCCTTCTATCACTGCTTTGGCATGGTGCTGGGTAACATGGCCTGCCTTACCCACGGTTCCGCCATGGTGATTCCGGCGGACTACTTCGACCCTCTCGCGACCATGCAGACTGTCCACGATGAGCGATGTACCGCGCTCTACGGCGTGCCTACCATGTTCATTGCCGAGTTCTCGCACGCACGCTTCAAGGAGTTCGATTTCACCTCACTGCGCACCGGCATCATGGCTGGCTCACTCTGTCCAATTGAGTTGATGCGTCGTGTTATCCGCGAAATGCACTGCACCGAACTTACTATTTGTTACGGACTTACCGAGGCTTCGCCGGTTATAACCCAAACCACCACCGAGGACACACTGGAGCGCAAGACCACCACTGTCGGACGTGCCCTGCCGCATACTGAAGTAAAGATTATCGACCCGAACACAGGCAAAGAAGTACCGATTGGCGAAAACGGCGAGCTCTGCACCCGTGGCTATCTCGTAATGAATGGCTACCACAATGATCCGGAGAACACTCGGGCAACCATTGAGCCTGACGGTTGGCTGCACTCCGGCGACATTGCCAGCATGGACGAGCATGGGTACGTCGTTATCACAGGACGTTTGAAGGAAATGATTATTCGCGGCGGCGAAAATATTTATCCGCGCGAGATCGAGGAATACCTCTACTCCTGCCCCGGAGTAAAAGATGTGCAAGTGATCGGCATACCCAGCGAGAGATATGGCGAAGAAGTGATGGCGTGGATCATTCCGCACGAGGGAGTAACCCTCGAAGCCGAGGCCGTCAAATCCTTCTGCAAGGGCGAGATTGCAAACTTCAAGGTTCCTAAGTTCGTCAAGTTTGTCGATTCATTCCCTACAACCGTTACCGGCAAGGTTCAAAAGTTCATTATGCGACGTATGGCTATCGAAGAAATGGGTCTCTCATAACATCACTCAAACGACTGCACTACTGAGGCGCTCCGGCGCCTCGCTTTTTTTGCGCAAGATAGAATCAGTAATAGTGAAATTCGCGAGTAACGAGTTGACGAAAAACGTTGAGCCCTCATTCTGGAGTCGCGGGCCATTGGCGGGCATGGTCGCATCTGAGGTAGCGATCACCGTCTCCATCGAGCTACTTGCGCGCCGCGCCCACCTCTCTCTTGCTACGATTCTGGTCGACCGTTCTTTGCTCGCCTTGGCGCTGTTGGTACTTATTGTGCGCCCGCCTAAAAGCCAATGGCTGCCACGCTCTCCACGACTCGCGTGGCTGCGGGTTGTTACTGGCGGACTTACCTTTGTAGGTTGGTTCGGCGCAATCGGTTTGCTGAGCGGACGAGTGACCCAGGCCGTCCTGCTTCTGGATGCATTGATTCTCGCCTATGTACGTGGCCCGCGCCGCAGCTACGAACGACGCACCTTGCTAGTGCTGGCCACTGCGCTCGTGCTGTTCGCTGCCGAGGCCGTGCGCGAACCGGGAACAGTGCTGAATGCTCCACGCGGCGTCATCTTTCTGATCATCGCGCTAGTATCACGCGCGGCTACTTACAAAGTCTGGGAGCGAGCTCAAGGCAAGGACGAACATCTTTTTTGGCTTATCGCGCCTGCGCTCGTTGGCGCGGCACTTGGTGGAGCTTTCCTCGGCATCAGCACGCACCGTGGGTTACAGACGCTTTCTCCTCAGATGTGGGGCGTCATGTTACTCGTGGCCATGGTGGGACTTACCGGATACTTCTACATGAACACCGTAATGTTACTTCTTGGTGCCTTCTACACACGTGTCGTTGAGTTATGGCAGGTGCCAATCTTGTGGGCAATCCACCTGCTCACGGATCAGGCACGGATTGACTTATTGCAAGGCATGCTCGGTTTTTTGGTAGCATGCGCGTCCGCCTACACCTACCTGCAGCATAAGAGAGGACAACCGCCCTCGCCGGACTCTGAGCGCAGCGGAGATCCCCAACGCCGCTCGACTTAGCAGAGGCAGTTCAGCCTGCCACTCTCAGTCGCTCGATCTACCTCACCCACGTAATAACCAGGCCAATCGCCGCGGCAAACATCGCCAGTGTCGTCAACCATCCCAGCGTGTTCATTGCAAGCGTGTTTCTCCATCGGCCCACGATTTTGCTGTTGTTGGTAATCAGCATCAACACCAGCATGAGGAAGGGCGTTGAGAAGCCCTGCACGATTCCGGCGAAAACCAGCGCCTTCATTGGATTGATCCCGAAGAAATTGAGCGCCATCGCCAGTAACGTAAACACTACGATTGCGACGTAAAAGTTTTTCGCATCCGCTGGCTTCACATGGAGACCGTGCCTCCATCCGAACGACTGACACAGGTCGTAAGCTGCGCCGATCGTCATTACAGGCACCGCCAGGAACCCCACGCCGATCACTCCTATGGCAAATAGAAGTCCTGCCGCGTTGCCTGCCAACGGACGCAGAGCCTGAGCAGCTTCGGCCGCCGTGTTGATGTCGTGTTGCCCTGCCTTGAACAGCGTGGCAGCCGTGGACAGGATGATGAAGTACATCACAATGTTTGAGAAAAACATCCCGAAAGCCACATCACGCGCCGAGTGCCGCAGTTCCTCTTTCGTGGTGCCAATGCGGTCCGTCAGGCGGCGGCGTCCCATCGAAATATCTTCTTCTACGTCTTGATTGGACTGCCAGGAATACAAGTAAGCCGAAAGCGTTGTTCCGATCACTGCCACCAGCATCGCCAGGAAATCTTTGTTGAACTGGATCGTTGGAATCAGCGTCCCACGGAGGGTCGGCAGTAACTCAGGTTTTGCCAGAAACGCCGAGCCAATATACGCGAGCAGGGCTACAGCCAGCCATCGGAAGACGTTCCGGATCAGTGTGTACGAGCCCCATATCTGCAACGCAAGAATCGTCAGGGTCACAGCGATTACGACCCATCCAATTGGAACCGGAATCAATAGATTGAGAGCTGCGGCCATTCCGCCGATGTCGGCTCCGGCTTCAATAATGTTGCCAACAATTGCAGTGATCAGGAAAAAGTACAGGATGGTTCGTGAATAGTGTTCTCGAATAACCGCGAATAATCCCTTGCCGGCCACCTGGCCCAGCTTTGAGCAGAGATATACCACGGCAAACATCATAGGAAAGGTGACAGGAGCGGTCCATAAGAACGCCGGACCCAAGCTTGCTCCCGCGCTGGCGTAGGTTCCGATGGCTGATGGATCATCATCTGCGGCACCAGTAATGAGGCCCAATCCAATCGACCGGAATGTTCCTTTGGTGAGCGGTTTCGAGCGTCCGCTCTTGTAGCGTTCCACTAACTCTGGATCGTGACGCCTCCGATCCAGTGGCACTTGCGGCTGGGTAACCATAATGAAGAAGTTCGAAGCGGAGTTGCGGAATGAGGTTGCACCAGATGCAAAAGAACAATATTGCATCAATCAGGGAGGAGAGGGGGATTTCCTCAGGCCGCGCAAGTAGAATTGACCTTAAGCCATGTCTGAATTGAAGAGTCTCTCGCCTGAAATTCTGCTGCACGTTTCGCAGACAATCGATGTTCCGCTTCGCGGCCTTGTGTCTGTCATCGGATTGCTCGATGAAGGCGGTACCGTGCCTTTTATCGCACGTTATCGCAAGGAGGCGACGGGCAATCTGGACGAAGTAAAGGTTCGCGAGATTGAAGAACAGCTAGCCTATTTTCGTGATCTGGCCTCACGCCGCGAAACCATCCTCCGGTCTATTGAGGAACAAGGCAAGCTGACGGATGAATTGAAAGCTCGCATCGAGAAATCTCTCGACAAGAATGAATTGGAAGATCTGTATCTTCCCTTCAAACCCAAACGCCGGACTAAGGCCACGATAGCGCGCGAAAAGGGTTTGGAACCACTGGCTCAATACATCTGGGGACAGCAACCGGCCGAACTTCCGCTCATCGACTTTGCGGCTACTTTCATTAACCAGGAAAAAGGCGTAGCCAGCATTGACGAAGCGCTCGAAGGTGCACGTCACATCGTCGCCGAAACCATCAGCGAAAGCGCCGACCTGCGAAAGGCGCTGCGTCAACTCATGTTTGACGAAGGCATGATCATCAGCCGCAGGGCGACGGATGCCGTCGATGAGCAACAAAAGTTTGCGATGTACTACGACTATCGCGAACCGGTGAAGACGATCCCCTCGCATCGCATGCTGGCCATTCGCCGGGGCGAAACTGAAAACGTCCTTTTCTTTCTGATGGAGCTTGAGCCGCAACGCGCGGTGGATACGTTGCGTTCGCGTATTCTACGTGCAACGGGCGATTGGACTCCGCAACTCACGTTGGCAATTGAGGACGCGTGGCAGCGCTTGCTGAATTCATCCATCCAAGGCGAAATTCGCCTGGAATTGAAGAAGCGTTCCGACGCTGATGCCATCGCCGTTTTCCGCGACAATCTGCACAACCTGTTGCTCTCTCCGCCTGCCGGACCTATCTCCGTGCTCGGCATTGATCCCGGCCTGCGCACCGGTTGCAAGCTAGCGATTGTGGACGAGACCGGCAAGTTTGTGGCCCATGACGTGATGTATCCGTTCACCTCGAAGAGCGGGCTGGAACAGTCGGCAAGAGTGATTGAGAAATTGATGGCGCAACATAACGTACGTGCCATTGCGATTGGAAACGGGACCGCCGGTCGGGAGACTGACCAGTTCGTACGCGAATTTTTGCATGAGCGAAAACTCGACAATATCTTCGCCGTAACCGTCAGTGAGAGCGGCGCGAGTGTGTACTCCGCTTCCGATGTGGCGCGTCAGGAATTCCCCGATCTGGACCTCACGGTGCGCGGAGCGATCAGCATTGCGCGTCGTTTGCAAGACCCTTTGTCAGAGTTGGTGAAGGTCGACCCGAAATCGATTGGCGTGGGCCAGTACCAGCACGATGTCGATCAGCGCAATCTGCAGCAATCGCTCGAGACGGTGATCGAGAGTTGCGTGAATCGCGTAGGCGTCGACCTGAATACATCGTCGTGGACGCTGTTGCGTTACGTGGCCGGAGTGACTGAACGCACCGCGGTGAACATCGTGAAATATCGCGACGAAAACGGACGCTTTCACTCGCGCGCACAACTGATGAAAGTTCCCGGAGTTGGTCCGAAAACATTCGAGCAGGCCGCCGGGTTCCTGCGCATTCGCGATGGCGAGAATCCGCTCGATATGACTGCGGTGCATCCTGAATCGTATTCAGTCGTCGAACAGATTGCAGAATTGCTGAAGACTCCCATGCGCGAACTGATCAATCGTCCCGAACTGCTGGAGAAAGTTGATCGCGCGCAACTCACCGTAGGAACGTTCACACTGAACGACATTCTCGAAGAGCTGAAAAAACCGGGGCGCGATCCGCGCGACAAATTCGTTGCACCCGTTTTTGCCGAAGGTGTTCGCGAGATTGCCGATGCGCAGCCAGGAATGATTCTGGAAGGGGTTGTGACCAATGTGACAAAATTCGGAGCGTTCGTGGATATCGGGGTGCATCAGGATGGACTGGTGCATATCAGCGAGCTCTCAAATCGATATATCAAGGAACCGAGCGAGGCCGTTAAGGTAGGACAGATCGTGAAAGTGAAAGTGCTGAGTGCGGATGTGAAGACCAAGCGCATCGCTCTCTCCATGAAAGCCTTGCTCGAAGCTACCTCGAAGGCTCACGTCAAGAATCTGCAAACGGCAAAACCTGCGGAGAAACCGCAGATGTCAGTTGAGCAGAAGCTCTCGATGCTGTCGGCCAAGTGGAAGGCACGCTGAGAAACGAATCCCTTGGAGTTGAGGATTGTGCACCCCACCTTGTCCGCGCGAAAACAGCGCGGCGAAGGTGGGACGTCCGCAATTTTGTTATTCTCCACCTTCAGAGCTTCACTTTGCCAAATATTGTTCCCAATGCCAGAGCATGCGGTTGAAGAGGTGCGTGCGCGCATCTTGACCGCCAATACCGTGAGTTTTGCCGGGGTAGAGTTGCAGGTCAAAGGGACGCCCAGCATTGATCATGGCATTGATGAACTGAATAGAGTTTTGCATGTGCACGTTGTCGTCGCTGGTGCCATGCACCAGCAGGAGCCGCCCTTTCAGTTTTGCGGCTGACTTCACGATGCTGGACTTGTCGTATTGTTCTGCGTTGTCTTTGGGTAAGCCCATATAGCGTTCAGTGTAAGTGGAATCGTAATCGCGCCAATCGGTAACCGGCGCCACGCTGATTCCGGCTTTGAAGCGGTCGGAGTGAGTCATGGCGTAGGCGGTCATTGTTCCTCCATAGCTCCAACCCCACCAACCAAGGCGCGTGCCATCCAGTTGAGGGAACTTTGCGAGCGCCTGATCGAGGGCGGCGAGTTGGTCACGTAACTCGACTTCGCCGAGGTGGTGGAGAGTGGGCAGGGCAAATTTTCGCCCGCGATTGCTCATGCCGCGATTGTCTACTTTTAACACGGCGAATCCGTGATGGGCCAACACCTGATCGAATGCGTCGATCGTGCGCACGCTGTCACGCGCGGTTTGTTGGTGCGGGCCGCCGTAAGGATTCAGGATCAGCGGGACCTTCCCGTTGACTTCCGTAGTCGCGCCGTGGGGTGGCAGCAGAATTACACCGCGCAGAAGTTGACCGTCTTCAGCACGGAAGTCAACAAACTGCGGGTTGAGGGTGTCATATCCGTCCCAGGTGTGGGAGGCCCAGACTTCGGTGCAGGATCCGTTGACGGCGCATATCTGCATCTTCGCCGGAGCGGTGAGTGCGCTATAAGTGTCCACAAAAAACTTTGCGTCCGAGGTCATAGAGACCGTGTGCACGCCGCGTTGGTGAGTTACCTGGACAGCATCGCCGCCTGCCAGTGGCACAACAAAGAGATGCTCCTGACGGTCATCGCCCTTGTTCGCCTCAAGGTAGAGCACGCCCTTCGAGTCGTCGACTGCGAGCAGGTTGTGAACCTCGTATTCGCCCTTCTCTAACTGGCGCTCCAACTTCGCATCAGCAGCAAGTGGTTTTGTGGCATCAAAACTATATAGATAGGCATGTGTGAATCCATCTCGCCAACTCAACCAGAGAAATTCGTTGCTGGAGTCGAGAAAGCGGAGGCCCTGGTGAGCATCGCGTCCCATCGGGTCGTGAAGTTCGATGTAATTGGGATCGCTCTCATGCAACACCAGGCGCGAGTGCCCCGTGGCGATGTCGATGAAGTACAAGTCCTGCTGGGTTTGCGAACGGTTGAGGACCATTGCCCACGCCAGTCCTGGCCTTGCCCAGCCAAAGCGAGGAATGTAGAGCTCACCCTTCACTCCGAGATCGATTTCCTTCGCGGCACCGTCGAGGTCTGTCAACATTAATTTGACCGTAGGATTGGGGTCACCAGCCTTGGGATAACGCTCCTGGTTGGTTTCAGGATGAGTTGGAATCCAGTTGACAATGGGATATTGCGGAACTTGAACCTCATTCATCTGGAGGTAGAGGATCTGCTTTGCATCAGGCGACCAGAAGTAGTTTGAGCGTACCTCCAGCTCTTCCTGGTAAAGCCAGTCTACCTCGCCGTTGAGCAGGGCTCGGTCGCTGCTTTGAGTAAGAGCTGTTTCCGCGCCTCCGGTGACGGGGCGAAAGTAGAGATTGTGGCCGCGCAAGTAGCTCAGAAATTTTCCGTCCGGGGAAAACTTGGGGTCGCTCGACGGCTCGCTCGCATCGGTCAATTGGCGGCCTTTGGCTGCGGCCAAATCGAAGATATAGAGCTGTCCCATGGCGTCTAAGAGGAGGCTCTTGGAATCGGGCGCCCACTGGTATTCAGCCACGCCGAATCGGGCGCGATTGTCGCGCTCGCGATCATCGTTGCGTTTACTGCTGGAGGGCGTAAGTGCCGCGAGTTTATCGGCGGCAATGAGTTGCGCGCTCTTACCGCTCGCAGGATCGAAGTAGTGGAGCGAATCGTGCCCGCCGCCAGTTCCGCGCTGGATGTAACTAAGCTTGGTACCGTCCGGGCTCCACTGCGCTGCGGCGGGCGGGCGATCACCCATAGCAGAGGGCGCGTAAATCGCCTCCACTGTATATTGCTGCTTCGTGACCGGTGACTGCTGTGCCACGGTTGCCACGGTTGCGAGCGCACAGAGCGCTACTAGCCATCTGCTCGTCTTCAAAGGAGTTTCTCCGCAAAAGCTGAGGATACCCTGCGAAGGTAAATGTGAGCTGGCAAATTATGCAAGGCGAAGCGGTTCAGCGGGAACTCAGCGAAGAGTCAGCCAGATGCGCGCCAGACTGAAGAGTGCGATGAATATACCGAAGAGGAAGAATAGGTTATGGGCGGTTTGCTTCGGTAGCGCGTCAGGAATAGGGACGCCGCGCTCGCGGAACACGGCGGCCAGTGCGCGATCCTGCTTGCGGAGAAAATCTGCCAATTGGACGTGGAACAGTACAATTGTCAGGCCAAGCAAGACGCGGGTAAACTCTATGAGCATGGGTATAATTTAGGCGACGCGCCGTGATCCATCCATCGGGCAAATTCCCTAGGCGCGGGGCCAAAAAACCTTGGCTCCCTCAACGTGCTAGAATTTTAGACATGGGCGTCCTAGGAATTCATGCCAACTGATCTTGAAAAGCTTGTCGAACTACAGGCGGTTGACCTCGAACTTGCGCGCCTTAACGCGCAGCTCGCAGCCATACCGAAGACCATTGCCCACATCGACGCTAAGCTGGCCAGTGCTCGCAAGCGTGTAGAAGATGCTCGCGCCTCCATCAAGGCCGCCGACACTGCGAAGCGTCAACATGAACAGGAGATCCAATCTCTTAACGAGAAGATTCTCAAGTTTCGCGGCCAGTCATCCAGTATAAAAAACAACGAACAGTACAAGGCTCTGCTCTCTGAAATTGCGCATGCCGAAGGCGAGATTACGCGCTACGAAGAGAAGATCCTCGAAGTCATGATGACCAGCGATTCACTGCAGGCGCAACTTGCTGCCGCTGAAGCCGCACTGAAGGCCGAAACGGTTGAAGTCGATCGCCTGAAACAGGAGACCGAGAAGGCTGGTGCTTCCGACCGGGTAGCCGCAACCAAGGCCCAGGCCAGGAGCCAGTCGCTGCGCAAGGGCGTGGATGAGACACTGCTAGCGACCTATGACCGCATTCTGAAATCGCGCGGTTATGCTGTGGCTGAAGTGGTGGACCATCGCTGTACGGCGTGCCAGTTCATGTTGCGTCCACAGGTGCTGTCCAATGTTCGCGCCGCGCTGGAGGTAATTCACTGCGATTCCTGCGGCCGCCTGCTCTACTATCTGCCCGAGCACAACGTAAAGACCTCCGCCATCAACGTTACGGGAATTGCGCACCAGGCAGAACGTGAATGGATGTTCGTGCCTTCAATGGGCACCGCCGGTGCGTTCGTTGTCTTCATCAACCACAAGGGCAATGCCACCATGAAGGCGTATGACGCTACGACCGGTGAGGCGATTGCGCGCCGGGTGGAGAAGAACGCAATTTGCCAGACTATTTTCGCCAGCGAGATCCGCGACGCCCGAAATCTGTTTGTGGACGAGGCGAACCTCGAAGACAAATACAAAGAACAGTTACCCCCCGAGGTGCTCGACGACCTCCGGCATCAACTCCCCAAAGGGTAGCGGCCCGCACTCGAATACACGTCGAGTGCGCCCGGCAAACCTCTCCGCATGAAAGCAAAAAAGAGTACGCCATCAGCTCCGGTCGAACGAGCCGTGGTCGCCCGAGTTATTGTGAATGCGCATGCAGTCGCGAGGCTTCGCCAAGGCCATCCATGGATTTTTAAGTCCGATATCGAGCGTCTCGATCAGACCGCGCCTGGTGCATTGGTACAGGTGGAGGACCAGCGCGGTAAGCCTTACGGCAGCGCGCTCTACAGTTCCAGTTCGCAGATCGCGCTGCGCATGGTGGCATCAAGTCCAGTCGTGCCGGAGAAATATCCCGACCTGCTGCGCTATCGTATTCGCCAGGCGATTGCCTACCGCGAGCGCGTAGTCCACGAAGCCGACGCTTTTCGCGTGCTGTTCAGTGAGGCCGATATGACGCCGGGCCTGATCGTGGACAAATACAACGACCTGATCAGCTTCCAGGTGCTGACACAGGCGATGGATGCGCCGTTCGCACGTGACATTCTTATCGAAGAACTGAAGTCCGCGTATAAGCCCGAGACAATTCTGGAGAGAGTAGACCCTCGCATTCGGGAACTTGAAGGACTGCCGCTTCTCGAGGACCGAGTGACATATTCGCGGCTGAAGAAGCCGAAGAGCGCAACGGTCTTCCACGTCAACGGTCTCGCGTTTCATTACGACGGCAGCGCGGGACAAAAGACGGGAGCTTTTCTCGATCAGCGCGAAAATTACGCAGCGGCCGAGCGTTATGCGAGGGGGCGAGCCTTGGAAATCTGTACATACCAGGGCGGATTTGCCATGCATCTGAATCGCGTCTGCGAGCAGGTGACGGCGGTTGATATTTCCGCGGAGGCGCTGGCGGTTGCGGAGCGAAATCGCACTCTGAACGCGCAGAAGGAAATCGAATTCGTAGAGGCTGACGCCTTCGAATTAATGCGGAATTATGCGGACACAGACCATCGATATGAAACCATTGTGCTCGATCCGCCGGCATTCGCCAAGTCAAGGAAGAATGCGGAGGACGCACTCCGCGGCTATAAGGAACTAAACCTGCGCGCGCTGAAAATGGTGCGCAATGGAGGAGTTCTGGTGACCTGCTCGTGCTCATTCCACGTGAGTGAAGTGGATTTTCTCGCCATGCTCTCCAGCGCGGCGCTAGACGCCCGCCGTAATTTGCACATCGTCGAAAAGCGGATGCAATCCGTGGATCATCCAGTGCTGCTCAATGTCCCGGAGACGTACTACTTGAAATGTATGGTGTGCTCAGTTTTCTAAGTACACGGCAACTTCGGCAACCTGGGACCAAATTCTGGGCAGGGATTTCCCCAGCGCGATTTCCGTGAATACTAAAAGGCCGCCCCGACCTCGGGCGGCCTTTGCTTCCCCGATGCATTTTGCATTCGCATGGAAGCGCAACGTCAATTTCAGCGGTGCTTACCCCACCTTGTGACGGCGATGCATCCCGCGCATTTGCTGGAATTTCACAAGTTGTTCCGGCGTTAGAATGGTCGCCAACTGCGCCTTGGATGCCTGGCGAATCTGGCTCAGTTGAGACGCCTTCTGCTCATTCGTCAGCGAAGCATTCTTTAGCACGGCCTGCCGCTGCTGCTGCGTCGAGACGAAGAGGTCCTTCATTTTGCTCTGCTGATCGGGCGTAAGGCCGAGCTTTTCGGCGAATCGTCCTTTGGCTGCGGCGCGGCGATCTGCAAACGCCTGCTGTTGTTCGGGTGTCAGCACGGACTTCATCTGCTGGCGGGTGCTGGTCCGCAGTTCCTTTAGTTTGGCTTGCTTCTGATCCGCCGTCAGCGTCTGGTCATTGCGGATGATCGCCGCCTGATCGCGCGCCGCCGCGCGAAGGTCACCCAGCTGTTTCTTCTGGTCAGCCGTCAACTGAGGTTTAGCTGTCGCGGACGCGCTCTGCGCCGTCGCCTCATGCGCAGGCAGTGCATTCTGCTGCGCCACAAGGGCAACGCTACCCAGAGACAACCCCAACAATAAAACCGTACTTTTGATCCACGTTTTACGCATTTTCAAACTCTCCACTGTAGTTCACCGGGGCTACCGTTCATCGTCCCCGTATTCATTCAAAACCCGGTTGGACCCTAGTAGTTTCGGCGGCAAATTCCGCTCGACATCGAGATTCGGAATTTGCAATTTGCGATAGGGCACGAACTTTGAGGTGTGCAACCATCGAATTCATGCCTCGTATATGTACAACTTCGAAATGTTCTTCCTGGCTGCCGGGTTGGCGCAGCAAACCAGCTGTGCGATACTGAGAGTGCCTTCCTTAAGCCGGGATGGCGGAACTGGCAGACGCAGCGGACTCAAAATCCGCCGATCGCAAGGTCATGGGGGTTCGATTCCCCCTCCCGGCACCAATAAAATCAATTTAGAATCAAATACATACAAGGATTTCTTCTGAGGTCTGTTCGGCATCTTGGGATGGGCTTCTGGGGCCGGTGCCACTTCTGGTGCCACTTGTGTTTTCATGGTGCCCTTCCGCGATCCCCAGAATGCATCGACGGCTGTTCGGGTTCGAGTTTAAAATTCTAGCGGATGGTGGACCGTAGTTGGCTCCTGACGAGCGGAATAAGTCTGAAATCTACACCCACGGCTAATATTCGTGGCGAGCTGCGCGGTGTTCACTTGCTTTACGTCTAGGCCCTTCGCGACCCACTTCCTGCCATCCCACTCTACTTTTACGCCGTGTTCAGACATCCATTTCTTCAACGTATCCGCACTGCCGCTCGCGTTTACTTTCCCTAGACCCCAAAGTGCTTCCCCACCGCCACTCATGTTCACGATGAAGTGATCCTCCGTTGATCCCTTGTCTAGCGTATCGCTTAGTTCCTTGTTGACCTCGGTTGGATTTAGGTCCTCCTGCTTAAACGTATGGCTTAACACTTCGGGAGTGATTTGACTAACACTAAGTGAAATATCGGGAAAGCTCATCATCTGTTGGGTGAAGCAGGTCCGAGCTTCGTCGGCAGACAGTTCGCGTCCTTGGACGACGATGTTCTGTTTTTGCGAGGCTTCTACTGCAAGCTTTCTGAGATCGTCACGAGAGACGTAGACCGCTTCTCCCTTACCTTGAAGCTGGGCTAGGAAAGTTGCAGAGGTAAGTTGATCCGCACTGATGTTCACAAGCGACGCATCCGCTTCTCGCGCCGCGTAAACAATCTTGATATCTGCAGACATATAAGGCAGCTGTTGCTTGAATTGCTCGACAGCGGGTCTTGCAGCATGTTTCTTGCTAATGATCTCGACGCAATCAATCATCACCCGAATATGAGGCTCGTTTCCGCCCAACAAGGTCACCGGATACTTCAACTTACATGCAGAATTACCATCCAAATCGGGCATAGAAATCTCTACTCTCTGTAGGGGGATGATCCCAATTTGGTCAGGTTTTACATCCACCCCTGTGGCCGCCTTTACTGCGCTCGCCGCCTCGACACCTTCACCCTCGGTTCTGGCTAATAGAGGTATGAGAAGCCGGGTGGTTGTCTGGTAACCAATTCCTCCGAGTTTGTCGCGCATTACGGCGCTCTTCATTATCGTTTCGTCAATATGAACGACAGAATGATCCCCTTCCAGAACCCTTTCAGGCAAAAACATCGGTTCGACATAGAAACGCAATAGGGTGGGCGTGTTTTGCCTACTCGCATTACGCGTATCTTCAAAGATATTGTAGGTGTGGTCGCGAGCGCCTTTGGGGTTGACCTGCGCAATGAACGTGCTGCTGATGATTACATTTGATCCCGCTCCCGTTTGCGCCGGAGAGGTTAGAGGAACTGCGAGGATGACTAAGAACGAAAACAACATTGGGGCTCGCACGAAAACGCACCTCCCAAGCTAGAGATAGAATACGGAGGGGCAAAACCGACTCGTTGAAGTCGGGCACACCCCTCGAAAATTAGAATGAAATGATGCAGTCCTGCAGAAGCAGAGTTGTCCTATGACTTGCTCACTGGTCTGCTTTTTTCTTTGCGCTACTCTCAATAGCGCTTGAATGAGAGCTGATTTCACAGTATCTTTCACGCCGTTTGTTGTTGCTCGTTGGCATGAGTCACCGATTGAAGCTTCCTAAATAAGCATCACTCTCACATCATAGCTTCCGCGGTAAAGCGACAAGCTCGGCAATTATCGAAGGAGGTTCCCGTGCGAAAACGTCTCTTAGAGTGTGGCGTCGTAGCTGTCGCCCTGTCAGGTTACCTCGTTGGGCAGGCGAGTACCGAGCCGCATTCCATCATCCCAAAAACGAGCCAAGCGCAAGCTGCGTTTGTTGTCGAGCCTCCTCCAAAGGAAGCGTTCGCCGCTTTTCAAGACCCACGACAAGCTTGCTCCACGTACTACCCCTTACCGCAGAACTATCCAAACTGGCATTGCGGACCGCCCGGGTATGGCAGCCCCTGTGGCGGCCCCCAGCAATGTAAATGCTACGATCAACACGAGAGTCTCGTTACCTACACGTGTCAGGAAGGCACCTATTACGTATGCGAGAATTCTCCTCATTGTCATTAGGCAAGCGTCGGAGCTGGGGACGACGGGAAATCGAAGGTTTTATTCTCAACTAAAGCAGATCTCGGACAAGTTTTCAGAACGCGACATCGTCGAGTCTGATGGTGCCTACAATGCGCCTTCGAGCAATTGGAATATCTATAGTGCTTGCTTTTGCGTCGCCATGTCTTTTGGCAGCTGATACATCGTGGTATCAGAATGCTGCCTTCTATTGCGACGACCCATTTGCATTGCAGTCCACATATATGAACCGAAATTGGTACAGCACTTACCTTGACCTGCATCTCACGTTGGTTTCACAAGAAAAGGGCTATGTTCAGATTGGCAAAGCTGACTACGAGAACTGGTTGGCACAGGGAGGGCAAGGTGGGCTATTAGAGAGGCGTACTTTAACTGCATCCGACGCTGGAGCCCTTCGCTCGCATCTTGCCACAATTGCTGACGATAGAGTCGTACCAACAACAACGAGCATTGTTTCTTCGTTGCTGGGATATTTGGGTGCTAGCACTTTCCTTACAAAGGGCCTCATCAAGTACTTGAACGGGCAAGCCTCGGCACAAGCGGCAAAAGCAACTACCATTGAGACGCTCACCGCTTCTGGCGGTTCAGTAAGCCGAATTCTAACTGCCGCGAGGACGCCGACAGAGCGATCATATCTGATCCACACCTTCGAGTATGGGGTGCAGCTGGGTTCGGAGCAGCGACATTTCGCTACGGTGTCTTGTACTTATCCCGTTAAGTTGGTATTCACGGAGTTTCGAACCACCCAGCCAGCGAACAAGAAGATTCTTCGGAATTTAGGAGGATCAACGTGGGGATTGATAAACGCAGACACCAACGTGCAGGAACAAACGTGGACAGAGTCTGACCGCGACGATGACTACCTCTACTTCCTTGAGTCGAGCACAGATACGTACCGCGTCAGCTTAAACAACGGGCCGATTGAAAAGAGGGTGGGTGGGCAGTGGTACAAGCTGTATCAGACCACGACAAGCAAGTAGACGGTACTTCGCTGCAATTCAGAAATGGGGGGTAAGAATGCGGCAGTTGCCACTCGGCGGGCAAATGGCCGTGGGACTGTAGACGATTTTGTAGACAGTTTCTTCAGTTGTGGGGTGTTGTGGGTTGGTAAGCACGAACTTAAGTCGTTGATTTTGCTGCTCTGCAACACTCCACAGCACCCTGCCACACCTACGGGGTGTGCTCTGCAAAACCTTTATTCGCCAGTTCGATTGACGAAAAGGGCCGAAGCTTGGGCGTTGACGAACGAAATTCACGGTGCCACTTCTGGTGCCACTCTGGATTCTGATTTACTGCTGCTTCGTGCAACACAGTGCAAGTCGAGATTGCTTGTATCTGTTTGGGACGATGAGGCTTAGGCAGGTTGCTGCAGGGCTATGCGGTGCTTTGCAAAGTGCCGCGAATATTACTCAAAATCCGCCGATCGCAAGGTCATGGGGGAACGTGGGCGCGCTTGCAACTGGTGCGGTACTGCGACGTGACCGTTATCATGACTAATGCGACCGCTGCCGCATCTTCAATCGCCTCCTCTGCCTGTTGAATCGTTCGCGTTGCGTCGCGAAGATATGGAAGATCAGAGCGTCGCCGCACGTTGGTGATCAGTCCGGTGCGCTAGAGAATGCTCCACGGGCAGGTGCGAAATTTCTGGGATTTGTATACATTCGGGAGAAAGACGTTGCACCTGTTGTTGTGTGAGTTGTCGGGAAGCTACTAACATTTCGCCAAGGTAGCTATTGCTCAGAAATAAGGAGGCGTATGCGGTTGCTTTTGGAGTTTGGTCTCGCGTTCGGAGTAGCGATGCTCGCTCGGTGGCTCTGGAACAATTCTGTAAAACCCCGAGACGACAGGAATCGTGTGCCTTGCGATCGTTGCGCCGAGTTGATCCTTCCTGAAGCAAAGGTTTGCAGATATTGCGGAGCGGAGCGAATCGTCATTCGGGCACGCGATTGATGACCCTGATTGAGAGTCCACCACGATTCCATAACTTTTCAGCCGAAACGGTAATGTGCTGAGTGTATGTTCCCGACGGGCAGCTTGGACCATCTAACCTTCTTGCTCCACCTAAACTCACCGGACAAACCTTCCAAAATGCTGCGCTACCTTTACCTTCCCCTGATACCTCTCTTTGAATGAGTACTCGGTCCTGCAGACAACAAAAGCCCCGCATCCGAAATTGGAGGGCGGAGCATTTTGTTTGCGAAGGAGTGCTGTCTCTGCGCGTTAACCTGCGGTTAGGAATGTCGAGCGGTTTCAACAGGAGCAGGGATGGTTGCAGTCTATCGCCGTTCGAACGAGCTCAGAAAAAGTGAGTTCTCAGCAGTATGAGCCTCCCGGTGTCGACTACCTCTGTGATCGTCTGGCGTTGAATCGGTAAGATACGCCTACGGAAACTCGCCCCATCCTGGTGGTAGCGGTCCAATCGTCCTCTAAATCGGCCCCGACTCTCCCGTACCATGCCCCGCTGGACCATCCGGTCGAAAGGGGAAAGTCCAAACCTCCGCCAACCAGAACAGACCCGCTGTTCTGGAGCGAACTTTTCTGCTTCAGGTATGAGGACTCCACTCGCGAGTAGCCGACCAGCGCGCGCACGTATGGCTGAATCGCCTGTTGACTCCGAAATCGTACGACTGGACCAATCCGGGCACCTACGTCACGCAGATTGTATTCATCTGTTGTCAGGTAATCCCCCTGCAACTGGAGACCGACGTTGTCGCCGAAAAAATGGGTCGCGGTGACCTGTCCGCCGATGCCTATGTGCGATTGGTCTTTGATCGGGATAAGCAAATCGGCAGACACTTCGTTTAAGGCCTCATTCAGGGTTGGGGCGGGCTGCTGGGCAAAGCAGGTCCCAGCAAACAGAAACAGTACAAGCGAATGGCACAGACGAGTCTTCATAAAATGGTCCTCCCAGTAGAAAGCGGATGATTCTCGGAGAATGCTGATGTTTTCTTGTAGTTTCCCCTTGCCGACTGTGTTCATCGGTCGATCCGATTCAGAAGGAACGGGGTGAGGCTTCGGGATAGCGATTAATAGGCACGGCAAAGAATGCGGACTACCAGAAATCGAGTCGGCGCAGATCAGGAACGTACGTTCGATTCCTTGTAGCTGTTGAAAACTCCGTTTTTTTGAAAACAGCATCAGATGGGTGACTAAAAATCAATGGTTGTCGGAAGTGCTTGTTTTTCAACAAGTTAGCGTCAGTTTGACCTTTTCCGGCGACCGTGTTTACGCGACCTGGACATGCACGGTTTTGGTACACAATCCCAATTTGGGAATAATTCACAGATTACGAAAGCCCAATTACTAAAGTTCTTGCTTAGTCGGTCCAAATGGGCGGTAATTGAGACTCCAGATCCTTGAAATAGGAGAAAGAAGCGGAACCCTCCCCCCGCATTTCTCCATGTAACTGTATTTTGCATCGGTAAAGAGCAAGAAAATACCGATGAGGGCTCTGCAAATCGAACAGGTCTGGCGGAATAACTATGAATACGGCTTCGCGGTCATCGTATGAACAAACAGAGTGTCGCGTCATGGTGGTCGCGTCTGGCCACACCAACGCTGAAAGTATCACTCTCATACGCTGTCCAAAGTGCAACAAACTTCTCGCCAAGTGCGCGGTGACTGGAATGATTGAAATCGCCTGCCCGCGCTGCAAAACTTTCGTGCGAAGCACCTTTAGCTAGACCAACTTACAACCACCCCGAGCACCTCAGAGTGCCGCAGAAACGCAGCCAGACCACCAATCTGACTGTCACTGCAAACGTCGCGAGTGCCTAGAGCACCACTGAATTAGGTACTCACATGTGGGCATTCTTGTTTCGTGGCATTGAGGCATTCCTTCCATCCGCCAGCCAATCCAATAACGGCGCGCTAATCCCGTCAGAGGTCTTGCGCCCAGGTACGAATCGCGTCCGGAAATTCAAAGCCGGAGGGTTGTTGCTGCTGGTTGTTTGCTGCTCACTGCTTCTGGGTTGCGGCGCAGGCGGGCAACAAGCCACAACTAGCTCGCCGAGTGTTGCAATCGCGGTTTCGCCCGGTACCGTTAACGTCGTCGCGGGCCAAAGCCAGCAAATGGTTGCCACAGTTACCGGCACCTCGAACGATCAAGTCATTTGGTCGGTGAACGGCCTGGCAGGAGGCAACCCTGCAATGGGAACTGTGTCGTCAACCGGTCTCTACTTGGCACCGGCTACTATCCCTGCCGGAGGTAGCGTGTCAGTAGTGGCAGTCTCTGCAGCCGATCCGACCAAAACAGCAACTGCAGTCATCGCGATTCACGACACCGTTGCAGTCGTTCCCGCGTCCGCAACGGTCGCGACTGGGAGTACACAGCAGTTCACAAGTGTTGTGAACGGGTTGGGCAGTTCTGCCGTTCGATGGATGGTAAATGGAGTGGCTGGCGGAAATGCCACTGCGGGAGTGATTACCTCCGAGGGCGTTTACACTGCCCCGACGGTTGCTCCGGTTTCTTCAGTCCTGGTGACAGCGGTTGACACATCCGATAGCCAGGCGTCGGCAACCGCTTCCATTACGGTCGTTGACCCAGTTGTCCTGCAGGCGCACGCACAATGGCTGTCTGGCGTTAGTGAAGCGGCGGCGAGTTATGGATGCACTGACATCTCGGTTCAGCAACGGTCTTCGGAATCCATGGCCGATGTTGTGAACCGCTTCGGATTGACTGCCAGCGATGGAGCCTGCCTGGTTCTGTGGCCGATTTCGACAGATCCCGAATCCGTCCGATACTCTCTGGCGTGGGGCGGTACGGTTGACGGAAAACAAATTCTCTATGTTTCAGATGTAGGCCGAATGAGAATCTGGAATGGCCTTGAAGTAGCGGGCTATTGACGGCGCACTGGTGGAGATTTTTCAAGCCACCAGTGTTATCTTCATGTAGGTTCTGGCAGTACCAAGGATTTACATGGATACTTCTGTCTCCCACCCACGGGCGCGCTCCCTCAACGTTTTCCTTTTGGGTCTAGCATTTGCCGTCTCGCTGACCGGGCAGACCCCGCCAGGTATTGTGAATCTCTCACCCGCCGACAACATTCAGGCGGCGGTGACCGCAGCGCCGGAAGGCACAACGTTTGTGTTGCAAGCAGGCGTGTATCGCATGCTTAGCGTGGTACCTAAGAACAACGACATCTTTACAGGTACAGGAAGTGTCATTCTCAACGGCTCACAAATCCTGTCGTTCAAACTCGATCCTGCGGGAAGCGGTCTCTGGGTTGCGAATGCAACAGCCAGTACTTTCGTTCATGGAACCTGCCAGAGTGCCTATCCTCTGTGCGGATACAGTCAGGACCTATTCGTTGATAACGTCTTGCAGACCCCGACAAGCAGTTCGATAGGTCTCGCGCCCAAGTCATGGTATTTCGACCGCGGCAACAACGCGGTCTATGTCTCAAGCAATCCTGCAGGACACGTAGTCGAACTGAGCATGACTACAAATGCCTTCTCTGGCAGTGCCACCGGAGTGCAGGTAAATCATCTGATCGTAGAGAAATATGCTTGCCCAGCCCAGAACGGAGCCATTGGCGCTAACAAATCCGGCACCGGATGGATCGTCGACCATGTAGAGTCACGATGGAACCACGGCGCCGGAATTGAACTCGGCTCTGGTTCCCAGATTTCAAACTCCTTCATCCATCACAATGGCCAGCTCGGCATCGCACTTGGGGGAACGAACTCTGTGGCAAGCAATAATGAGATTTCCTGGAATAACTATTCGGGCTTCGATGCCGGCTGGGAAGCAGGAGGAGGAAAGTTCCTTCTCACTACAAATCTCGCGGTGCAATCCAATTACGTACACGATAATAAAGGGCCCGGTCTGTGGACTGACACCGATAATGTGGGCACGCTCTATGAAAACAATACTGTCATAAACAATCTGAATGAGGGAATCAAACACGAGGTCAGCTTCAATGCCATCATTCGTAACAATACTGTAAAGGGTAACGGCAACATTTCGACCGTGTGGTTATGGAATGCGCAAATAGAGTTACAAGCCTCCTCTAATGTCGAGGTGTACGGAAATACTGTTGAGGTGCCGGCTGGAGGAGGGAATGGCATCGCACTTATTAATGAGTCCCGGGGCGCTGGGACGTTGGGAACATATGTAGCGGCTAACAACAACGTGCATAACAATACCATCACCTATTTAGGCATTGGAGGATGCTCCGGGATAGTGGACAGTACTACCGGAAACACTGCAGTCGGCAACCGTTTCGACTACGACCATTACATTGTGCAAAATGGCGGAACAGTCCACTGGAACTGGTTCACTGGTATGGACTGGAAGGGATTGCTCGCCGTAGGGCAAGAAACACATGGAAGCTGCTGTAATTGATTGCATAAGCGCCAGCTATGTCTCGTCTCCAGGCGACATGATTCTGCTCACCCCCTGGATGCCAGTAACTTGGAACCGCGTTGTCGAATAACGCGTGCGGGATTTCCAGCAACCACCGCCAGCGGAGCAACACAACGTGTTACTACGCTACCCGCGCCGATGACAGCACCGTCTCCGATTGTCACACCGGGGAGAATAATGCAATTTGCCCCGATCCATACGTCGCTCCCTATGTGTACCGGCTTTCTTTCTCTGCTGCCCTGGTGATGAATAGGAACATTCGGATCTTCAAATTCATGGTTAGTCGTGAGTATCGTGACCCTTTGACCCATGAGGACGTGGCTTCCAAGGGTTACATCGCGATTCAGATAGGCATCGAGTCCAATTTCCGAATAATCCCCAATCTCGATTCCCGAGCCAGAACCAAAGTATGCGTTCTTCCTCACCACGACTTGTCTCCCGCACTTGAGGAATATTACCTTTGCCAGAAACGCACGGAACCGATTACCCAGTCGGCCTCCGGGGAGCGGAGGTTGTGGTAATTTCGCAGCAACTCCGTAATACATGAGGGTGCATGCTTTCTTCATGAATCCTCGCACTTGCATCGTTTGATCCTCGTTGTCTATCGATGGCCTACGATGTGGACTTGAGATGACCTTGGGGACCACTCGAAACTTAGCGTCAACCCGAGTCCTGTCGCAGTCCAAACGTTTGTCAGGATTGATGGCCGCTCAGCCATGAGTAGCCCATGCGCAGGACAAACTCAGAGTTATAGACGAGATATCGACGCCACAAACGTCTCGGGTCGGTCACCAGCCTGTAGAACCATTCCAGGCCGTGCTCACGCATCCATCGAGGAGCTTGCGCGACCCTACCTGCATAAATATCGAAGGCCTGCCCCACTCCCACAACGACGGGAACATTGAGCCGCTCGCGATGCTCATACATCCAGATCTCCTGGCGAGGGCAGCCCAGCGCGACCCACAGAATATCCGCTCCTGATGCATTGATCGCCTGCACCGCTTCTTCATCTTCCTCTGGCGTCAACTTTCGAAACGGCGGCGCGAAAGCGCCCGCAATCTTAACGCCGGGGTAGTCCTTCTGCAGGCGTTCTGCAACCTTTGCGCCTACTCCGGGATGGCCCCCATACAGATAGTGGCGATAGCCGTTCTTCGCCGTCAACTCTGAGAACTCCTGGAAAAGGTCTGGCCCGTAGCATCTTCGGGTTAGAGGAAACCGACTGTGCCTCCCAATCCAGATCAAGGGGCTACCATCGGGCACCACGAGCGCGGCTGCGTCCATCACCTTACGAAAGGAAGCACTGCGCTCCGCCTCAACAATCATGTGGACATTGCAGACAGCGACATACCGACTGGGGCCACGATCCCTTATCCATTTTTGAAAGATGGCGATAATATCTGGAATCTGTACAGCGGCCACCCGCGATCCTAGAACGCGATAGTGGGAATACTGCTTCGGAGCCACAAATGAACTAGCTTCGGCTTCCATCATGACTTCCAGCCTTTCCCCCGAATTACGGGTCTACCATCTGCGAACCGCAATGCTGTGGCCAAGTGTGAGTTCTGGTCCATGCGTCTGGTCACGCCACTTCCAGCAACCCGTTCACAGGCCCGAAGCGAGCGCGCTCGGCACACATCTCGCAGCTTCTCGTGATTACAATGCTGTTGGCTATTCCGATCAGCGCAGCCTGATCCCATGTGATGGTGTATGTGAATCCAAAGAAAAGCATCGAGATGAGGAAGACCACCCAAAAAACCGGGCCAGGAAATGCAAGAATACCTTCCATCCTGCGTAGTCGGTATAGTTTGACGATCGGCCTCAAAACAAGTCCCAGAAAGACGAACAATCCGAGCACCCCGACATGTAAGAGCGCGGAGATGTACACGCTGTGCCCCGCAGCTGTCGCGAGAATCTCATTCTGGGCAAATTTGCTCCCTGCCGGCAAGCCAGCGGCGTAGCTTAGCGGCGTTTGCTCGTCAGTGCCAAGCAGCGCCTTCCAACCCTCGACACGCCAGAGAAAGGTCTGTGTATCGGTGGCGCTCGTTTCGAATTGATCGTTAACTTTGGCCCCATAGATCGCGACTCCAATTGCCCCGCACAACAGAATGCCCACTACGAACATAGGGATGAGCTTCCTCACCAGACCCCGGTCCACGATGAATGCCGAAACCATCATGGCGACTAACACGACCCACACAGTCCGGTGTTGGAGCACGATTGCCGTACCCCCAAAGACTGGCGCAAGCCACGACACAAACCTCGAAGAGGCATAGTAATGACGCCGGCAGAGACAGATCAGAAACCCGACAGCAATCGCGTTCGCACCGGGGGCGGATATTGGCCTGTAGTCGTAGGACGGAGACAGGAACCCGCCTCCAAGACCTGCGAAACGAATTATTGAAAGCAATACCAGTGCGCCGCAAAACCAGAGGAAGAGATCCATGTATTTCTTAAGTCTGCTGTCATCCGCTGGAAAGGTGCTGAAATACAGGATTGAGGAGGAAATCCCAGAATAGTTTCGTGAATAGTTTCCAGCCCTGGTCAGGCCAGCCTCAGGCACCCCGCGTGCCATGCTGAAGACAACGAATGCAACGAATAGGAGAACTAATATTGCATTTAGGCCGCCGCGATTTATGACGGGTGCGATCCGCACAACGCCCGCGACCAACAGCAGGATGGTTAGCGCATCGCCGGGGTAGAAATGAACTGCCCCGGCCATTCCCCCAAAGAGGATCGTTGCCTGCGAAGCAAACATAAGCAGCAAGAGAGTAGCCCATCCCACGATCGGGGAATTTATGAATGAACGCAAGGCAAAAAGACACGCCAAGAGCAAGCTGATAGCTAAGAATATCTCTGACACGGAGTACCTTTGCTAAACCTTTGCTAGCGGAATAGCCTGAAGTTAGTTAATTTCTCGGAACAGCGGCAAGACCAACATTCCCAAGTTCGTTCAGGTGCCGACGCACTCTGCAAGGATTACCCGCAGCCACTGAATTGGCAGGGATATCCTTTGTAACCACGCTCCCGGCCCCGATTATCGAATTCTTTCCAACATGCACGCCCTTGAGGATGATTGAGTTGGCTCCAATAAACACGTTCTCCCCGATTTGTACCGAAGCGGTCTGGATGTTCTCATACGAATACCTGCGGCCTTCGGGTTCTATGGGATGAAAGTCGTTATCCGCGATGATTACGTTTGCTCCAATAAGGCAGTAGGCACCTATCTCAACTCTGGACCTTGCTACGACCGTTGTCCCGCTCATACCAACATGGTCACCAATAACGATGGTTGCGCCAGGAGCTAAAGCTCTAAGAATTACTGGGTGTGCCAATCCTAACCCAGTATTGCGGTCAGAACAGATCAACACATGCTCTCCAATCTGGATCGAAGCACCGCGTCGAAGGGTTACAACGGGAATGCCATTTAGCTCAAGACCTACTCCATACCGTACCCCTAAGCCTCTTAACAACAGGCGTCCGATAAACGTCTGCAAGCAGATACGAAGCGCGGCGCACAATCGCTGCACCAACACGATCACCGTTCGAACTTGCAAGTAGTTAGTAGATTCCATGAGGGTGACTTTCGTTCTGTCAGAAGGCTTTGGATTGGATCGAAAGTTGGACGTGTACATTAACAGCAACTGGGCGCGTTCAGCATTTGCCAGCATAGCCTTCTGCGGCAATTGGGCGGTCTTGAACTGAACATTTCATCCTGCGAACCCCCAGCATTGCGGTGAGTGGGTCGAACACCGATCTCCGATAAAAAGTCGCATACAATATCGAGCTCACACCGAGACCGGTTAAGATGCACAGGATGAGTTGCAGCACCACTGGAACGCCCGGGTGCGTGCGAAGAACACCTGCAACTACGCTGACTGAGGCCCCAACAGCAACCGCAACGATAAGACCGGGAACCCAGCAAGTCATCAGGCCCAAAAAGCTGCGGTTGAGGTATTTGGCCGTGTAGTAGTGGAGCCCAAGACTGCGGCATAGTTGCAAGCCACCGAGCGTAGCTCCTACCATCACCAAGCCATGCGGAATGGCCAGGAATATGCCACCAGCGACACAGAACATATAAAGAAGCTGGACAATCATCTTATGTCGAAATCGTCCGAGTGCTTCCATCTGAAGCGCCGGTAACTGAAAGCTGGCATCCGCAGCAGCAGTTATGCACAGAATCGCATAGATTGGGATGGCGGACTTCCATTGAAGTCCGTACAGGGATAAGACTATGCAGGAAGCAGCAGCGGCAGCACCTGCGCACAGCGGGAACAGAATCGCGAGGAATAAGCGCTGGCACCGAGCCAGAAACTCATAAGCGTCCGTGGCCCCTTGGGCTGACGCCCTTGAGAATCTGGTGAAGAGTACCTGCGTAAGACCGTTGGAAATATTCTGCACGGGAAGCTGTATTAACAAGAAACTTCGGTTGTAGATTCCGACAGCAAACGCAGAAGAAAATCTCCCGAGCATCAGCGTATCCATCGTGTTTCCAGCTCCCTCCACGATGGTTATTGCAGTCGCCTTGCCGCCGAATCCCAAAATGTGTTCATAATCGTGACGCTTAAAAGTAAGTCTGATCGCGTGTGGGCTCGCCGCGTAGTAGAGTAGCGCAGCGATCAGAGTCTGCGTGACGATTCCTGCCACAACGGCCCAGGCGCCATATCCCTTTATCGCGATTGGAAGGCTAATCGCAAAGGTCGAGACCAGGTAGGAGACGATGTCCGCAATGGCAAGCTGTCGCATCTTAAGCGACCGCCTCAGCAAGCCATTTGGCACAAGTGTGGCGCCCAGAAAAACGAAGTTCAGCGACAGAACTATAAGTACTGCTGTCAGCCGTGGCTCGTGAAAAAAACGTGCAAACAGCGGAGACAGCGCCGCGATCACCAGGCATCCGACTGCGCCAAGCCCCATGCTCATGGTAAAAGCCGCCCGGATATTTCCTTCCGTCAGGTCGGGTTTCTGGATGATGGCACGGTTCATGCCAAACCGTGAGAGGTAGCTGGCGAACCTGCAACACAGCATCGCCAGTGCGACCAATCCGTACTCTGCTGGCAGGACAAAGCGGGTGATCGTCGCCGCCGCGACCACTTGCAGGACGCTATTGACGATTGTCGATGTATAGCTCCAGCGCAGCTGTGAGCGCGAACTATTGGCCATTTACCGTCTCTGCCGACAGGCTGCGGAGATACTCATCAGAAGGGCAGATAAGATCTGCGTCCTTCATTATGGAACTGTGCGAACGGCATGGCTCCAGTAGCGGACCATAGACGCGGGCGATGACCTGGTCTGGCGAGTAGAACTTCGCGCGGCGAACGGCTGCATGCCGCATCTCCGCCCATTCCGCAGGGGGCATGCTGCAAAGGTTGAGAATGGCGTCAGCGATTCCTTGAATCACTTGTTCTTCCGTTTTATCGCGTGTATTTACGATGCGGGCGCAGTGTTCATCTACGGTGACGGCAGGGCCGCCCAGATCGAGACAGATAACCGGTTTGCCGTGCGCGATTGCTTCCATCACAACGGTTCCGCTGGAATCGTGCAGGCTCGGAAATAGAAATGCATCGTGAGTTGCATGTAAGGCAAGTACTTCCGACTTCGGAATCCAAGGAACAAATTCAATAGACTGTTCTAATCCCAGGCGACGCACTTCGTCCTTAAGCCGCAACTCTTCTTCGCCCTTGCCCACGATTGTCAACCGGACTGCCGCCTGGCCGCGAAGCTGCGCGATTGCGCGCACTGCCAGATGTAGTCCCTTTAGAGGTCGAAGTGTCCCCGCGTAGAGAAGTTTTAGCGGTGGAATACGAGCAAGTTCGCCAGCAAGATACGGTTGCTCCGCCACCATATTCTCTAAAGCGACGACGGCTTTTTCCCTATCATTCCGAGGTAAGCAGGCCCGAGTTTCTTCCGTCTTTACGATAATTCTGGCGCTTCTTCTGAGCATTGCGTGCCAGAGGGGGTCGAAGCGGGGCAGCAGATTTACTAAGTCCCGCAACGCTTCATAACACCTTCCCTTGCGTGACATGCTCCGGCGAAGCGCGCGCGGCGATCGCTCGCCGCCCCCAACCGGCCCAAAGATGAACGGAATTCCAAGGAGATGAAGATACGATGGGTTCCGGAACACGCCATAAGAGACATGATGAACAATGTCGAAGCGGTGCTCGGTGTGCAATTGCTTTGCTCGTAGATATGCAATCCACTGCCAGCACATGTAGTACGGATAAACGCCCAAGCCCGGCATCCAATACGGAAGGTAGCGCACACCCACATACGCAAAGTGTAAGTTCGGAAGAATAAGTTCGCGCAGCCTGCTCTCGATGGCTTCGCGATGATAGTCCCGCGTCAATACGGTAACGTCGTGGCCTGCCTTAGCTAGTTGGTAAGCCCAGGCCCAGCCCACGCCCGGCTCGGAACCCTTCTCTGGGTCGCATGCAAATGCCGATAGCAGAATTCTCATCCGACCCTCAAGCACTTTCTCTGGAAGCTTCTGATGGTTTCGGTCTTACGGTTGCTTTATATCCACTCGCGCGCAGACCCACGCCCAGAAGAGTCTTCAGGTACGGCGAAAGGGTGTAGAGCGGCCATAGCGGCCCACAGTGGCGGCGCGTGTAGATCAGCCACTCTTTGAACGGAAGCCCCTTCGGCGAAACCAGGTTTCGCCAGCGAGCCGCGAGAGGGGCTGTTTGATCCCGCCACGTGCCACGTGCCGAGTTCCGTGCGCATGTTCCGACATAGCCTGGGGCAACGTAGAGCTCAAATCCTGCCGATCGAGCACGAAAACCATAGTCAAAGTCGCCGATGCTGTGCCTGAAGGCCGCATCAAGGTTGCCCACTATTCCGGCAATCACGCGGGGTATCAACGTGCAATTCCCGTTCATTGTGTCGCAGGGTTGCAGTGAATCAGACAGCGGCATAACCGGAAGAAGTTGCAGACCCCGCCATGTTAACTGCCTACGGATTCCACCATACGTGCGGCCCCCGTGGATTGGATCGCATGTGCTGCCCGTTACTATTGCGGTTTTACCCTGTCGCGCAAGTGCATGCGCCGATGCAAGCAGACGATCGAGGGCTCCTGGGAAGAGACTGGTATCGTCATTCAGCCACAAGTAGTAGTCGAAGTCAGAGCGCATTGCTTCAGCGAAAGCGACCCGCATTCCACCATTCCAAAACAGCGAGCCGTCACCTCTAAGAATGTGAACCGCCGGGTAGGCAGAGGCAACCGCCTCCGTAGTCCCGTCAGTGCTACCGTCGTCGACAAGGATGACGGTCAACTCTCGAGGAATAGCGTGCTGCTGACTAAAGATTGACCCCAACGCGCTTAGAGTCTTCTCCCGTCGATTGAAGCATGTGAGGAGCGCAGCGACGCGCGGTGCTTTCGGTGTTTCCATTCTTGTGTGCATCAAACGCTTCCCATCTTTTCGCCAACAAAATCCATCCCGAACTCAACCTTATTTGCAGTTATGGAAGTGGGAATACCGTAACGAATAAGGAGGTGCTGCTCGTGTTCTTCTACCTGGGCGGCAGAAAAACGCATTCCTTTAGGCGCTGCAGGACATCCGGCAACGATCGCGTATGGTGGCACATCTTTTGTAACGACGGAACCAGCTGCTACCACGGATCCGCGACCGACCGAGATACCACTTAGAAGGATGGCCCCGTATCCGATCCACACATCCGGCCCTATGTTAATTTGCGATCTCATCAGTCCTGAGCTTTCGGAATCCTGATTTCCAATCCAGCGAGAACAGCGCACGCTATAGCGTATGTCCCAGATGTCGTGGTCATGTCTGCCAATCAACCCAACCTGGTTTCCTAACATGGTATGCGCGCCAATTTCGCCATCACATTCAATAGTGCAATACTTACCGATGTACACGTTATCCCCGACTTCGAGCCGGTTTGGCGCCCACAGTATGCTCCCGATTCCTACATGAACTTGCTTGCCGAGGTGAACCCCATGCCGGACCGCATAGAGGTTGTAGATTTTCTCCAGAAGAGTCTTGAACAGATTTCTGATCAATGCAACGGCTCCATGTCCATCGCTTGCTTCACTCCGTTAGCGAAGTTCGAAACCATCGCCTCAAGCGTATATTTCCGGGCCAGTTCGAGACACCGGGTTCGCATGTTGTGGCGAAGATCAGAATTACGCAAAATGTCTTCCACGCCCGCACAATAAGCATCCAGATTGTTTTCCGTGATAAGCCCGGTGACCCCGTCTTCGAGATACTCAATCTCTGGGCCATGAAAGGGGCTGGCCGTTGTAATCATGGGGACACCAAGCGCGAATGAGTCTAAAACCACAAGTCCGACCAACCCAGGCATCATCAAGACATCGGCTAACATAAAATACGGGACTCGCTCAGCGCCAAATTTGGGGCCTATGAATTTTGCCCACGAGTGTTGCCTGCAGAAACTCTGTGCGTCCTCGGACATGGAGCCCGCTCCCATCAAGATAAGCTGAAAGCCGGGGTTTCGTTCCCGTATAACGATGGCTGCATCCAGCAGAAAATCGACTCTCTTCTCTACACTCATGGCTCCGCAAAAAACCGCTATCGGTCCCGGTTCGAGGCTTAGGTCTTGTCGCAACCGCTCTAACTGCCCCGCCGTAACACTTGCGGCTTCTCGCATTAATCCGTTCGTGTTGATTGCGTTCTGGACTACGGTGACGCGGCCAGTGTTGACTCCTGCCGAGACGAGTATGTCTCGAACCCCAGGGGTATATGCAAACCACCAGTCGACGCACTTGGAGGTTAGTCTCTTCAGCGTGTTTCCTACGCTTGCCCTCGGGCCCTGAAAGTTGATTCCGTGACCCCACATCGCGACCCGGCACTTGTCCCGCCGCGCGCGGAAGAGCGTTAGCCAGTTGCTCAGAATCTTGTTCTCTTGCATTAATACAATCAGGTTCGAGTCGTAAATCCACTTAGGCAGCGATTGCCAATAGAGCCTGTGAGCACCAACTGTGACGGAAGCATTATGAACAGGAGTTCCCCACGGAAGGTCCATTTCGTCTTGCTTCGGGCACACGCGATTCTTACCGTAAATCAGCCTTAACGTAATCTGCTCCGCCGCTAACTGCTTCCGTAAACTCTCGAAGAACTCAACACGGTACTGGGGTAAAAAGCGATAAATGATCGTGACACTTCTCGGCTTGCATTCGTGTAGTGCGGAATGAGTTCCGCCGCTCGCGTCCATCGATTGGCTCTTGGTTCTCGGCATCGTCCCTTCGACTCCCGATGTACTTTTCTCGACGCACTGAGACCTATCCCCGCTCATCAAATCCTCAGTGCTGTAGTCCACTGTAGATAACCGCCGAAGCCGCAGAACTCATGATGGTAGATCCACTCGTCAGAATAGACTTCAACTTGCTTACCGGCACGTACACGATGTCGTTCTCCTCCAGCATCGTCGGAAGCGTTTCCCCGCGAGTGATTTTCGGATAAGGCACTTCCATGTCGACCAAAGTACCTTCTTTTTGCCGGATGATCCGCATCGAACTTGTTGAAGCCAGTGCAGACGTACCTTGGGCAAGAGCTATGGCCTGCGCGACATTGATACCTCCACCATTGATCATCAGATACCCGCCCGGACGGTTAACCGCACCTAAGACGTAGACGACACCCGCGCGATGAACAAAGACCGTGTCACCCGGATAGACCATGACATCACGAATCGCATCCGGACTTGTTCCTTGCGCATACTGGAAGTGCTGGCTTTGTCCGCCTCTGCTGACTGCCTGCCTGATCTCAATGTCTTTTCCGGCGGCGGTCGTCTCCCCACCCGCAAGTGCGAGTAGGTCTGGCAGGCTCTTTGGCCCGAGCATTTGAATGCGTCCAGGATTCTGTACTTCGCCAAGCACGGTTACATTCTCCGATGAGTATTGAAGAATGTTGATTGTCACTTGCGGGGAGTTCAATATCTCTTCCTTGATGAGCGCCTTGGCGATCGCCTTCTGAGCCGCTGATGCGGTGTCTCCCGCTACATGCACAGCGCCGACCAGCGGAACCGAAACGTCGCCATTCTGATCAACCCGCAAGGTCGTACTCATCTCTGGAGTGTTGTAGACATCTAACTGCAGCAAATAACCAGGAGCCAGCGTCACTTTTGAAAAGTCTTCCGGCACCACAGTCAACATCAAACCTGACTGGCTTCCTGCGGCGGGATGCTTTGTGCCGGTTCCTTCATAGCTATGATCGATACTGGCCATTGGTTGCTGCCCGAGGGCGTTCCGCGGCATCACAGAAGTGAGGGTGAGCGAAAGATATAGCGCCCAACTCCACAATCCGGGCCTGCCCTTAGTGAGAGGTTTTCGCATAATAGTCCTTTTCTCCGTAGTAGCCATACGTCGAGCCAAAATCCGCGGACTTGGTGTTGGCGTCGTTCAAGAGCAATCCAAGCAAAGGCGCGTTAGCCGCGGCCAGTGCGGACAAACTTCGCCGCAAGATCGGTCTCGTGGTTACACCGGATCGAATTACCAGAATTACGCCATCGACATAGGATGAGATCAGCACGGGGTCCGTGACCAGCAGAAGGGGCGGAGCGTCAATGAATACGAAATCAAAGTCTTCTCTGAACTGTCGGAGCGCGTCCGCAAAGCGCTTTGACCCAAGCAGCTCAGCCGTCATCGGCGGGGCTATTCCGGCCGGCAGAATAGATAGGTTTGCAACGCCGGTATGCGGCCGAATCACTTCTTCCGCAGTGAGACCGTTTGCCAGGTATTGACTTAGGCCAACTTCGTTAGGACACTCGGCCAGATTATGTAGGTTCGCCCGTCGCATATCTGCGTCAATCATCAGTACCCGTGAGCCTTGCATCGCGAATGAAACAGCCGTGTTGAAGCAGGTAGTGGACTTACCATCCTTAGGCAGAGGGCTGGTAAACAGTAAGGTCCGAAGAGACTGGTCCGGACGGGACAATAAGATCGCGGTTCGCAACTGCCGATACGACTCTGAGATAGACGACAGCGGCGCGCGAACTAGCCATGCGGGAGACTGTCCTTCTGTGGGGGCCTGCTTCGCGGCAGACAAACCGTAGCCTCCGCGAGCCTGTTCAAAGGCCGGAATCAATCCGATCACGGGAACGTGCGTCAACTGCTCGACCTGAGCTGGAGTAACTACTGAGTCGTCCATGTAATCGCGTGAAAACGCGGCGAAGGCACCCAGAAACAGGCCGGTCGCAATTCCCATGGCGAGATTGAGAACCATTACCGGAGAAGAAGGACGTGCCGGGATTCTTGCCGGATCGACAATTGTGATATTGGACGCGCGCGCGCCAGCAGAGATGTTTGCTTCTTCCAGTTTGGTGTAGAGGTCCTGATACAAAAGGCGATTGGAGGATTCTTCCTGGTGCAGCAAAAGCAATTTATCAGCGCTGTTACTTAGCTTACTGACTTGCTGTTCTTGCTCAAGAACACGGCTTTGAACTCCCGCCTGTGCGATCTTAGAAAGCTCGAATTCGTTCTTTGCTCTCTGATGAATCCGTTGTAGCTCGGCCTTAATCTGACCATCCAGTGCTGCCGCCTGGTTTTGGAATTCAGCTAACGCTGGGTTCTTGGCTCCATACTTCGTTGTTGCGGCCGCGTATTGCACCTTAAGTTGGGCCTGTTGTTGGCGCAACCCCTGAAGCAGAATAAGTTGCTGTCCTCCGCTGGAGAGTACCGAATCCGAGCCGGCCGTCTTCGCCAGATCGCTCATTCCAGTGCCCAGAACCAAGTCAGGATCCTGAGTCTCCGTCATGCGATAAATTGCTTCTTTGGCTATCCTTTCGACCTCAGCCTTCGTCAACTCCCTATTGAGATCAACCAGACGTTCGAGAGTAACGTTATGTGTCTCCCCTATGGAGCCGGATGCTCCATGAGTGTCTGTCACCGAAGGCAGGGATATTCCAACCAGTCCCGCTTCACGCTGATAGTCATTTACTTTTTTCTGGCTTTCGGTAACCTTCTCCTTGAGGTCGGAGAGCTGGTTTGTCAACCAGGTAGAGGCCTTCGTCGCCGCCCGATAACGAGCCTCTGTGTAATCGTTCAGGTAAACATCAACCACCGCGGATGAGATTTCCGCGGCCCGTTTCGGATCAGAGTCGTCAGCGGTAACGCTAAGGAGTCGCGTGCCCTTCACCACCTTGACCTTTAACCGGCGCTTGAATATTTTAAGCGCGTGCTCCATGGCTTCAGGGTCTTGACCAATGGCGGGAGGTTGACCGCCGCTCGCCGTTTTTACAGCCCACTTGGCAGGGGGCAACGCATAAGGAGGGTTGGCCATGAGGTTGAGTTTCTTGATGACGTTCAGCGCGGTGTTGTCGTTCTCTATCACCGCCTGCTGCGTCTGGAGATTTGTGCTCAACTCATCTGCCCCTCCCATCTGAGACGCTATGCCGGATAAGTCATCCAGGCCAAGAGAAGACGGACCTTCCTTGTTGACTTCTATGGTGGTCGTCGAGCTATACATCTTCGTGGCCAAAATCGTAGCAAGAGACGCGACGATAATTCCTAGAATGACAAACCCAATAACAATGACCTTGCGTCTTCGTAGGATCAACAGCATGTCGCTGAGTTGTAATTCGCTCCCCTCAACCGGCCTAGCTCCTGTCAATCCCTGAGGTAGGCGCAGCAACCCCCTTGCTACCGACTCCGGGGAGTGCAGTGAATCCTTGGACATTTGCTTCCTAGCCTTTCAATACAGAAGATTTAGTCGTTCTGCCGCGGCTGTAATCATCTGCAGAAGCTGAATACTTACGCCGGTTGTTTCTGTGACTCGCCCTGATTCTTATTGAATGCGCCTGTGGTCTGTGCTCGCAGTTTGCCTTTGCAGTGATAGCCGATTGCCTGACGTTTCCTTGAACGACAATTCTTCTGCAGAGGCGGAAACATTCGCCATGCGAGGCGTAATTGCCTGGAGGGTCGGCCTGCCAATGCTGTGGTACTCGAAGCTAAGTTCCGCCATGCGGCCTGGCTCGAACAGGTTGCGACCGTCAATTACAACTGGATGGCGAAGCTGAGCCCGCAGGCGTTTAAGATCTAATCCGCGAAACTCTTCCCAGTCGGTAAGTATCAGTAGGGTATCGGCGTTCTTCGCCGCTGCGTAGGGGTCATTCGCATACTGAATTGCCCCGTTTGGAAGCACTTCTTTTGCGCGTTCGGTGGCGGCTGGGTCGTAAGCAACAACGGTGCATCGCTCTTTCAGCAACTCGGTAATGACCGCGATGGCTGGTGATTCACGGACGTCGTCCGTACCGCCTTTGAATGCCAGTCCGAGAACGGCGATACGTTTTCCTTTCAAGTTCCACAGAACGCTCTTTATTTTCTTAATGAATCGGCGGCACTGATCCTCGTTTATATTCATAACTTCGTCGAGGAGCCGAAAGTCGTAGCCGAAATCTGAGGCGATGCTGCGGAATGCCTTCAGGTCCTTGGGAAAACACGATCCACCGTAGCCGACTCCGGGATTCAGAAAACGGGGCCCGATGCGCGAATCTGTTCCCATTCCCGTGCACACTTCCTGAACGTCGGCGCCAACGTTCTCACACACGGTTGCAACGGCGTTGATGAAGGAGATTTTCATGGCGAGAAAAGCATTCGACGCGTGCTTGATCAACTCAGCACTTTTAGCTCGGGTCAAGATAAGCTGCGCACCTGTGCTTTTGCGGGCGATAGCTTCCGGGCGCCGATAGTATTCCCCACTCGTGAGCGGCTCATATAACGTGGTAAGCACGTTAGCCGCCCGCTCCGAGTCTGCGCCAACAACTATTCGATCAGGACAAAGGAAGTCCACAACAGCCGTGCCCTCGCGCAAAAACTCTGGGTTAGACACGACATCGAAGTCAGCTAGCATACCAACTTGCGAAATTGCTTTTCGGATCCATGAGCACGTGTAAACGGGCACGGTACTCTTCTCGACGATGACCTTGTAATCGGTAGCAAAGCGCGCGATGTCCAGCGCAACCGCCTCGACATAAGAAAGGTCGGCATCACCGCTCTCCGAGGCCGGGGTTCCTACGGCGATGAAGATGACAGGACACGCCTTGACCGCTTCCTGCAATGACGTAGTAAATGTCAGTCGACGACCGCGGTGCCGTTCGAGCAATTCCGGAAGGAACTCCTCATAAATCGGCACGTGTCCATTCTTCAGCGCTTCAATCTTTGCGTGATCGACGTCGACCGAGATTACGTCGTGTCCGAGTTCGGCAAAACAAGCGGCTGTTACCAAGCCGACATAACCTGAGCCGACTACTGTTATGTGCATTGAACCTCCGGAATCTACTAAATGCCCTTCATGGCGAAAATGGCAGTGTGCAACAGAATTGCAAGATCCATAAACAGTCCGCGGTTTCGAATGTAGTAGAGGTCGTACTGAAGATTCTCATGAATGAGAAAGGCTCGGTCCGCACTCAACTGCCAGAGCCCGGTAATGCCAGGCGTAACGCACAGTCTCTGACGCTCGCGTTGGCCATACTGCTCAACAATGAATGGCATTTCGGGGCGCGGCCCCACCAGTGACATGTCGCCTTTAACAACATTGAATAGCTGGGGTAACTCGTCCAGGCTGGTCTTCCTCAGGTATCGGCCAACTCGTGTAATCCGCGCATCGTGGGCTGCTGTCGGGGAAAACCCATATTTGGGGGCATCAACGCGCATGGATCGAAATTTGTAGATATCGAATAGCTTTCCATTCTTACCAACCCGGCGCTGCTTGAATATCACTGGCCCTTCTGAATCCATGCGTACTGCAATCGCTAACACAGCCAGCAGCGGTGCGGTGACGAGGATCAGAATCGCGCTGACAAAGAAATCGCATATACGTTTTGCGGCCCGATAGAGCGACCTGCTGATGGGAGCACTGACGGTTGCAAGCAGGAGGCCATCGATGTCCACATAATCGACCCAGGCGTCCGAAGAAATCGCTTGGGTCGGAACGTACGCCAATTTTGCGCCGGCCTCAGATGCCGCAGCCACAACAGCCGTAAATTTCTCGCGTCCCAGGGACGGAATAGCCACCACAACAAAATCAGCGCCGTAGTCTTTGATGAGTTGCGATGTCATGGGCCCGGAAATCACTGGTGCAGAACGTTCTCGACGATAACCGAAGGAGTACACTTCCCCTCCAGCCTGGGCCTCGTCATCATCCACAATGACCACAGGATCGAGTCCCAACTTCGGCGATCGTACGAGAGCCGATAACATGCGTTTCCCTGTAAAGCCGGCCCCGTAGATGATCACCTTTCGCATACCACGTCCGCGGCCATGCAGGAAGCTCACTAAGACAATGAAGAGTTGCTTTTGAATGGCAACCACGATTGGCACCAGGACAAAACCAATTCCCAGTACCCAGCGTGAAACTAAGTGGGCTTCAAGAATAGAGACGGCGAGAAGTAACAGAAAACATTGCGCCGACACGCGTAAGGTTCGTTCCGTTTCACGGATTCGCAACAACCCATGGCCCTGGCGATAAGCGCCCTCGCGGTCAAGCATAAGTACAAACAGAAAGGCGAACGCCAGCGCGGCGCACACGACAGTGTGCAGCGGGTAAACCAGGTTTCTCCCCAAGGCCAAGAGGTGATAGGCGCTGTATGCGAAGAACAGACCGACAGCCGCCCCGGAAAAATCTCCGACTATCTCGACTGCGGTGACAATCTGTTCAAATTGACGCCGTGATGGCGCCGGATTTAGGTCAGCAGGGCTGAACTGGCTTTCTCGGTCCTCAAGCCCTATCAGATTTGGATTGTCTGCAATTGAACTCATCTGCCATCTCTCCCAGAGATGTTTTTGCATTGCTCGGTATTAGTTGAGTTGGTCCGGTCGGATCAGGAGAGGTCGTAGGGTCTTCGAAGAGACAGACGATAAAGGTGAATCGGTTAGATCAGACAAATTTGACGTGGGAGGCGGGAAACATTCGATACCGCGTCATCCGACCCAAGGGATTGTTTCAGATGATGGATTCCGGAACACTCTATCCTGTACTTGTGCATTCACGTTCGGCTGTGGGAGGAGCACCGCCAACCAATAATTCGAGTATGCCGCGACTGCGTCGGCTGCACTGGCGTACGGGCTTGGAGATCCCGTTAAGAGCTTGTACATCTGCTGATGACCTAAAACAACGGCGAGAAGCCCGATTGTACTAACGGAGATATCTAAGCTCCTCATTGAGCCGTTGTTCACGCAATTTTCCAAGTATGCAACTACGGCTTGAAACATTGGCCCTAATTGCTGTCGCCAGACAAGTTCCCCACGGGGACGCAGTTCCAGCAGGCTGACATTCAGCAGTTTCAGCACCTCTGGGTGATATGCGGCGGTTTCGACCATCAACTCAACAATCAGGGGTACCACGATCGTTGGATCGCCGACCTGTGCCAATCCGGTCTTTAGTTCCTTTCGCAGGCGCAGCCCATCAAGACACGATTGCAGCGCTGCCCAGAACAAATCTTGCTTTGTAGGAAAATAACGGAACAAGGACGTTTCATTCACATCGGCAAGCCTGGCAATTTCCCGTGTGCTTGTCCCATTGAAGCCCTGGCTGGAAAATAGCCGGATTGAGGCTTCGACAATGCGATCTCTTATTGCGCTGTTACTTTGATTCATGTGAGTAGGAAAGCCCCATTCAACTTGCAGTAGCTCTTTGGGTAACTGATTCAACAAATTCCAAGTTAGTGCTTTCGACCTCGATAGCTACACTTCGCATGATCAGATCAAGTGTGAGTACAATCCGTAAATTGTTGTTCGTGCGCACAACGATACCTTCCATACCCGCCATGGCTCCAGCTTTGATTCGTGCTCTATCACCAACGGAGAGGAACGGATGTGGCTCAAATTTGCATTTGTAGAGACCTGCACGGAGAGATTCGATTTCAAAGTCTGGCAATGGCGCCGGTTTATTGCCTGAGCCGATTATTCTTTGGACGCCGGGAACTTCCAACACTCGGACCCGTTCGTTTTGCCCGATCCGAACAAAGATGTAATTTGGAAATAACGGTAGCTCAAGGGTGACCTTCGAGCCATCCTTCCACAGGCGATGGGATCGATAGAGTGGCAAATAACTCTCAATCTCTCTCTGCTCGAAGTGCTCCGCTATGCGTTTTTCATGTCTCGGAGTGGTGTAGACCGCAAACCAACTGGAAAGGATCAGCTCCGGAACTTTAGCCTGATGGGTCTTAAGAATCGTTAGGTTTTCGCCGGCCACAGACAAGGCTTCGCCTTTCTCACTTGGGTGAGTGTTACTCACACTATTGAATGTTCTTGCGACTTGGCTACCGCACCCGAGGGGACCGCGAGGCGCCGACGAAATGCATGTACTTACTGGCGTTGTCTGTCACAGCAGAAATTCCCTAAGCTCGAGAAAAACGGCAGAACGGGCGACGTGGTGTGTGCACTCAGAGTAGCATCCTGCGAGGATGCGGCAACTAGCGAAAGCACCTAGAACCTTAGAGGTTGTAGAGCATGATCTTTGGTAACTGCTCTGCCAGTTCCTTTGCATCCAGAGCTTTGACTTACGCTGTTGAGGTACTTCGTTTTCCAAGCATGTGGGTGCTCTAAGCCGACCAAGACTCTATCAGGCACTCTCGAATCCGGGAGCGCCGACATAACCATTGATGGAGTGTCTTACGGGAATACGCTGTTGAGAGTGCGCCAGCAGGTGGGCACTAGGTCACGGTCGAGCAAACGGTATGGGCCATGGCTATAAAAGGGAATGCTTCCGCCGAAGCTCAGAGGCGCAATTGCAGCCTACTGGGCAAATTTGCGAATTCGTTGACCTGAGACATCCCGGCTTGCAATCGCACAATCGTAGGATGTTGAATGCTCAATCCGGCATTCACAAAGCGCACCAAAACGTTCCCGGTGACTCCTGTGGCGGGCGAAGCCGGGAATGGTGGTTCGCCCGGTTCAAGACCTATGACCGCGCCTTGGGGTCATCGTGAACTTTCACCACAACTTTGATGGCGTCCTCCACGCGGTCGCGCGCGTATCTCACAGCAGTCGGCAGATTCTCAAACGAGAAGGTGTGCGTGTGAATCAACTTGGCATCGAAGCGCTTCTGCTTCATCAAGGCCACTGCACGCCGGGTTCCACCTCGGCCTTCGCCGCGAATGCCGAAGAGCGAGATGTTGTTACTCACTAATCGCAGGGCGTCGATCAACACCGGTTTGTGTGGGAAAGCAGCGAGGCAAATGCTGCCTCCACGATTCACCATCGCAAGCGCTTGGTTCAGAACTTCAGAAGAGCCGGAACACTCGATAACATAGTGCGCTCCTTTGCCCCCGGTAAGCCGCATCACGGCCTCGACCGGATTGTCGCTGGCGGAGTTGACCGCACAATCCGCACCAAGTTTTAGCCCCAGATTCAATCTGGCATCGCGCATTTCGAGGAGAATGACCGGGTCCGCTCCCAGAGACTTTGCCAAAGCAACGCACATTAACCCTACCGGACCGGCGCCGATGACAACCAAGGATTGTCCGGCGATGAGTCCGCCGAGAGTGTCGATGGCGTAGACGGCGGTTCCCCCGGTAACGATGAGAGTGGCCTCTTCGTCGCTCATCTCGTCCGGCACCGGAACTAGAGTGTTGATGTGATTGACGGCAAATTGCGCAAAGCCGCCATCGGTCGTAAAGCCGTTGGCGCGATGTCCTTTGTTGTGCCCTTCGTAGTTCATGCCATAGTTGAGGCAGGAGGTGTACATGCCCATGCGGCAGCGCTCACACCGGCCACAACCGGCATGCACTTCCACCGCGACACGGTCGCCAACCCGATATTCGTCCACGCCTTCGCCGAGTTTCACAACCCTGCCCATGTACTCATGACCTGGCGTCCAGTTTTTGCCAAAAGGGGAGCCCCCCTCGATCATCGCTGGCGAGCCGGAGGCGATCACCTCAATATCGCTACCACACAATGCGACCGCATTCACCTGTACCAGAACCTCGGCAGCAGCCGGTTCGGGAACAGGTTTGTCAGTCAACCTAAGGGTATGAGGGGCATCCAGGACCCAGGCCCGCATCGACGCCGGAATGTTGAAGTCTGAAACTGACTTTGCGTCCTCAGGTAACCCTGGGTGGACAGGATGTGATGCATCCAAATTGTTTGCCATTACAAAACTCCCGCGAGTACTACATCCATACCCTTACTTCGCCCAGGGATCGTCCCTCATGCCGAGGATCTTCGCCAAGAAACTCCACTCATCCGTGGTCTCTTCGATCGCCTTCGAGATGGGTTTGCCTGCGCCATGTCCAGCCTTGGTTTCAATGCGAATCAGCACGGGAACCTGACCCGCCTGCGCCGCCTGCAGAGTGGCCGCAAATTTGAAGCTGTGCGCCGGAACAACACGATCATCGTGATCCGCCGTGACAATCAGCGTTGCCGGATACGTGGTGCCCGGCTTTAAGTTGTGCAGTGGCGAATACTTGTAAATTGCTTTGAACTGCTCTGCATCGTCCGACGAACCGTAATCCGAGACCCAGGCCCAGCCAATGGTGAACTTTTGAAAGCGCAACATGTCCATCACGCCGACCCCGGGTAGCGCAGCCGCGAAGAGGTCGGGGCGCTGCTCCATGCAAGCTCCCACCAGCAATCCGCCATTGCTGTGCCCAGCGATTGCGAGTTTTTTGGGTTGGGTGTACTTGTTGGCGATCAACCACTCGGCCGCCGAGATGAAATCGTCAAAGACATTTTGTTTCCGCAGTTTGGTTCCTGCCATGTGCCATGGTTCGCCGTATTCGCCGCCACCACGCAAATTTGCTACGGCATAAACTCCACCCATCTCCATCCACACCAGGTTGGAGACGCTAAAGAATGGAGACATCGAAATATTAAAGCCGCCATAGCCATAAAGCAGGGTTGGGTTATTGCCATCCATGTTCATTCCCTTGCGGAAGGTAATGAACATGGGGACGCGTGTGCCATCTTTGCTGGTATAGAAAATCTGCCTGGTCTCGTAGCGCTCCGGATCGAACTTCAGCGTGGGCTTTCGGAAGACCTCGCTCTTGCCGCTCGCAAGGTCATAACGGTAGGTGGTGGTCGGAGTCGAGTAGCTCGTGTACGAGTAGAAGGTTTCCTTGTCCGACCGCTTCCCCCCGAAGCCCTCAGCGGTGCCCAGTCCAGGCGTCTCAACCGCCCGCAGATACTTTCCATTAATATCGAATACCCTTACTTCGCTGTGCGCATCTTTCAAGTAGCGGGCTACAAATTTATTGTCCAGCATCGCGGCGCCGAGCAGCGTTTCTTTGGATTCGGGAATAATCGTCTTCCAGTGTTCGCGCCCCGAATTGCGCGTGTCAATCGCTATCACGCGGCTCAATGGCGCATTCAGGTTGGTGAAAAACCAGAAGACCGGCCCATCGTTGTCGATGAAATGATAGACTGCATCCTTCTCGTCCAGCAGCGCAACAACCGGGCTGTCCGGCCTCGCCAAATCCTTGTAGTACACGCGATTCTTCGGGTCGGTTCCCTCCCAGATAAGGATGATCAGGTATTTGCCATCATCGGTCACCGAGCCACCGAAGCCCCACTCTTTATGGTCGTCACGTTTATAAATCAACGCGTCCTCTGACTGCGGAGTGCCCAATTTGTGATAGTAAAGTTTCTGGTAGTAATTGGCGGCGCGCAACTTGGACTGTTCTTTCGGCTCGTCGTAGCGGCTATAGAAAAATCCCTTGCCATCTTTGGTAAACGCTACGTCAGAAAACTTCGCCCACCTGATGACGTCCGGCAGGTCTTTTCCTGTCGCGACATCGCGCACATGCCACTCCTGCCAGTCTGAACCTGAGGAAGCCAAACTGTACGCGAATAACTCCCCATTGTCGCTGAGATTTGTGGCGCTCACGGCAACCGTACCATCCGGGGAAAGCGTGTTCGGGTCCAGCAGCACCCTTGGCTCCGCGTTTAGCGCGGGCAGCCAATACAATACGCTCTGATTTTGCAATCCGCTGTTGTGCGAATAAAAATAACGCTTGCCCTTCTTCTGCGGCACGGAAAAGCGTTCGTAGTTCAGCAGCTCTTTCATTCGCGCGCGAATCTTGTCGCGAGCAGGAATCTGCTCCAGGTAGCTGAACGTCAGCTTGTTCTCGGCATCGATCCAGGCGCGAGTCGGCTCGGAATCGGGGTCTTCGAGAGGGCGGTAGGGATCGGCCACGGAGACACCGTGGTAGTCATCCACCTGATTGCTGGTGGGTGCGGCAGGATAGTCGAGTTTCTTCACTCGACTATTCTGCTGTGCCAGTCCACTTGCTGTACAGAGCAACAGGATTGCAAGAAAAACAGACGTTCTGCGCGATTGTGTCATCGATGCCCTTGGAAACTGTGAGTGCCTCAAAGCTTAAGGGTTTGTGCGAATTAGGGCAAGATTCATTGTTCAGCGCGAGCTTTTTCCATACGGATTGCAAATGGCCACGCCCCGCACTTCACTGATTTCCTCGTGGAAGTATTGGCGCTGGAAGTAGAGTGCGACATTTACGAGACCGATCATGACTGGCACCTCGACAAGGGGGCCAATCACAGCAGCAAAAGCAGCTCCTGAGTTGATACCAAATACGGCAACTGCGACCGCAATCGCCAATTCGAAATTGTTTGAGGCTGCCGTGAAAGCGAGTGTCGCGGCCTTCGAGTAGTCGGCTCCGACCTTTTTGCCCATGTAGAACGACACCATGAACATGATAAGGAAGTAGATCAAGAGGGGTATAGCGATCCGCAGCACGTCCAGCGGGAGCTGCACAATATACGCCCCCTTGAGCGAGAACATCAGCACGATCGTGAATAGTAGAGCGAACAACGTCAGGGGACTCACCCGCGGAATAAATCTGTGGTCGTACCAAGTTTGGCCTTTGGCGCGCACCAGAACTAAACGAGTCACGAAGCCCGCCAGGAACGGAATCCCAAGGTAGATGAAAACGCTTTTTGCAATGTCGGAAATCGAGACATGCACCGCCATACCGTGCAGTCCGAGATGCGGGGGCAGAACGGTGATGAACAGCCAGGCGTACACCGAGTAGAAAAACACCTGAAACAGTGAGTTGAACGCAACCAGACCCGCGGCATATTGAGTGTCGCCCTTTGCCAGTTCGTTCCACACAATGACCATGGCAATGCAACGTGCGAGGCCGATCATAATTAGACCGGCCATGTATTCCGGGTATCCGCGCAGGAAGACGACCGCAAGCACAAACATAAGAATTGGGCCGATGATCCAGTTCTGAACCAGAGACAGCCCGAGGATTCGCTTATTGCGAAATACTTTGTGCAACTCCTCGTAGCGAACCTTGGTGAAGGGCGGATACATCATCACGATCAACCCAACGGCGATGGGAATTGAGGTTGTGCCAACGCTGAACCGATTAAGAAATGGCACTATTCCAGGTACCAGCCATCCGGCCAAGACGCCCGTCGCCATTGCTGCGAATATCCAGGCAGTCAGGTAGCGGTCGAGAAATCCTAAACGTGAAACAACCTTGCTCGCCATGGATTAATTCTCCCTCGAAGAAACAGGCTTCTTCGGCTGCGCAAGAGCCGAATAGGGCTTCAACTCGCTCAGGGTACATGATCCCGTTTTGATGGCTTTCTTGAGCTGGCGCGAGTCCTCTTCGAACGCGCCTGAGGAACGGAATAGATCGCGAAGAAAACCGAATGTGAGCTTGTGAACGGCTTCATCAGGCTGCGCCAATCGATAGTACATCCGCGTCCCTTCGCGACGATCGCGTACGAGCCCTGAGTTTTTCAGGTAGATCAGGTGCCGAGAGACGTTTGTCTGCGGTGATTCCAAAACGAACTGTATATCGCAAACGCATAACTCGCCATGAATCAGCAGGTTAAGAATCCGGAGCCGCGTTTGGTCGGCGAGTCCTTTAAATATTTGTTCTAAGTCCCTCATATGAAAAGTCTCCAGCAAAGAATATTAGCAGATTTCACATGTATTCGCATAGACGCATACTCGCATGATAAACTTCTTTACGAATGCAGGGCTCACCTAAACCCGCCCTGCGGAGGACACATTGAAGCCAACGGTTTTATTTCTCTGCACCGGAAATTCGGCCCGCAGCCAGATGGCCGAAGGTTATCTGCGTCACGCCGCCGGAGATCAGTTTGAAGCGATCAGTGCCGGAATTCAGCCCAAGGGACTAAATCCGTTGGCCGTGGAGGCGATGCGTGAGATCGGAATCGATATTTCGATGCATGCCTCGAAAGACGTAGTCACTCTGCTAGGTCAGCACATTCCTTACGTGGTGACCGTATGCGACAACGCAAGGGAGCGCTGCCCTATCTTTCCATCTACTCGGGAGTCTCTCCACTGGAGCTTTGAAGACCCGGCAGAAGCCGTTGGTACGCAGGATGAACGGCTTGCCGTTTTCCGTCGTGTGCGGGACGAAATCATTGCGAAGATTGACCAACGTTTTGTCAAAGGTGCCACCGGCCAAAGACGAACATAGTTCGCAACTCAGACCAGGACTGTTGCCGCGCTACTGCTTCAATAGAACTTGCGTTCTCGGGAATGCAAACGCCGCTCCTGCGTCGTCGATTACGTTCACCTGGCATGTATACCAGCCAGGATTCAGGGCATTCATCGGCACGTCAAATTGAAACGCGGCTGCCTTCCGATTTGCGGCGTTCATGTGTTGCGTCTCTACCAGCGGAGTCTCATAGACTTTCACTTTGCCGCGGAAGAACTGGATGCTGGTGAGCAGGTGGATTGAGTCTTTTTTCTCCGCCCACTTCGCAGGGTCGTAAACCTCGTAGTAAAGCGTCATCGACTGCTCTGGGGTAAAGACGTGAGCAATGTTCGGGATAATTTCCTGCCCATCGCTCACCAGTGGATTCAGTTGCGACTTCTTTCCGGCTGCGACCTTTTGACTGGATAGCATCAGGGAACTAATCTTGATTTTCTCTTTGCGCAGGTCTGGAATCACCAGGTCGCTTTCGAATGTTCCGACGCGTCCATTCTGATTCTCTCGCACTACGAATTTCAGGTGATAACGCCCTGACGGAAGCAGGAAGCCCGTGTTGTACTGCACGTTTTTGCGGGTGCGAACCGCTGCAGGTGGAACACTCGTCTCAGGGCTCACTTGCGTCCCTGCTGTGGCGGACTGAGGCGAACCGCTGCCCGCGGTCACGCTTTGAGTCTGCTCCAGAGTCAGTTTGATATTGTCACGGACGTTGCCCACTGGAAACTTGGTTCCGGTGTCGCGCACGATGCCCAGTACATCGAGCGAAGCCTTGTCTTTGTCGCGCTGCACAACCAGCGCGGATGCCGGGACGACAATCGAAACTGGCACATAGAATTTCCCATCGACGCCGCGAAAATAGCCGGTCCCCAGATACACAGGAAGGTCCGTATTGGGTAGATCGGACATCATCTCTTCCTGCAGTTGGTCTTCGCGATCCTGCTTCGTAAAGTGCTGGAAATCCCTGGGACCGTAATATCCCATGCGATATTCCAGCTTCACATCGCTGCGGTTCAGTTTGACTTGAATGCGGCGGAAACGTCCGTCCTTATTGGCATTCGAACTCCTATAGCCGAGCACGTAATAGGTTTCGCTATCTGCCTGAACCTTGGTGTACGCCTTGCTGAAATCATTGGTGTCGAGGAACGCTTTGCCGCCGGTGTCATTTGCGATTGTTACCAGTGTCTCCTGGCTGGCGAAGTTCGAATCGAGATCTTTCTGCACCGCTGCTCCGCTATACGCTGAAACCCCACGCAGACTGGCTGACGATGCGGCACCGCCCGGAGGCATTGCTTCCAGGCCGCGCGAATCCACAGCATAGATTGACACATTTGAGCGCACAGCAGCGTTCACCGCCGCACGCAACTGCGCCTGGTTTTCCACGCCGGTCTTGGTCATCCCGCTGCTGAAGTACAAGATCGATTTCTTCTGGTTGATCCCTGAAAGATTTTTTGCAATGGTAGCCAAGGCCTGCAAACGCAGGTCCGTGTTGAAGATATTGAAATCCGTATCGTCGGCGACGAACGACCCTGAATCCTCGGGCGTACCCTCACTGGTGCCGGTAGTTCCAGCCTCTTGCCCACTACCCTCATTGCCCGCGATGCGGTCCAGCGCCGTGGTGAGCAGCTTTTTGTCGCCACTGAAATCCTGCACTACCTTCATCGATGTGTCGAAGGTCACGATGCTCACAAGATCGGCAGGCGTCATCTGTTTTGCAACAAAGTTCTTGGCGCTTTCCACGGCGCGGTCGCTGTCATCGCTCTGCAGCGAACTCAAGTCGAGAAAGAGGACCATCAGTCTGCGATCCCGTAGGACCTCAATCGAAGGCGCATTCCTGCCGGTGAGGAGATCGGTTTTGGGCGCGGCAAGTTCCGCCTGCGCCGGGCCGCCCTGTGGAGCCCGTTGCGCGTAGCTTTCCACGTCTTCAATGTCGAAACTCTGAAGGTGCTGAGCTTTCCCATCCTCCAGCACGGTAAAGTCACTCTGCTTGAGTCCGCGAACCAGCTCGCCCTTCTTATCGCGGACCGTGACGCTGACCAGCACCAGGTCGGTCGTGACCTTGAAAGTGAAATCGCCTTCGCCTGCGCGCGTCTGCTGCCCCAGCGCCGCGTTTGGAAGCACCATCGCGCAGCACACCAGCACTGCAAGTAGCTTACGGGCGAGTTCGTTTCCGAACTTTCTCATTGCCGGAATCCAATCATTTTTCTCATACCTAGAACCGGTAACGCATGGACAAGATCATTTTGCGCATCGATGAGACACTCGTGACTTGTCCAAAGGTCGGTGAGTTCACGACGGTATCGAGTCCCGCGTAATTCGGGTGGTTCAACACGTTGTCAGCTTCTGCGCGCATCTCGATTCCCATCGATTCTCTTATGGGGAAATTCTTCGAAAGTACCAGGTTCATCAGCCAGGTACCGGGCGCAATAATCGTATTTCTGCCGGCGTTTCCATACGTCCCCGGAGTCGGTACCGAAAAGGCAGCAGTATTGAACCAGTGTTTGAGATTGCGATCACCAATCCGGATCGGCGCGCCGTTGTAGTTGGCACGGAGCGTGCCATTGGTGCCACCCGCGACGTCAGAGTAAGAACCCAGCACGCGTGCCGTATAGGGCGTACCGGAAGCCACCGTGAAGGTGCTTTGCAACAGCCAATCGCCCAGTACTTTTTGTGTGATGCCCGGCCTTGTGAGCCACTTGCGGCCTTCGCCCCAAGGTAACTCCAACGTCCAGTCACCGGTCAACTTGTGCCGCTGATCGAAGTTGGAAAGTCCGCGCTCGGCACGCAGGTTTTTGTCGTCTTGCGCAACGACTTGCGTGCCTCCGCCAATCGATGATGCATTGTCAATTGATTTTGAGTAGGTATACGTCCCACCAATCGCGATTCCATTTGTCATGCGCTTACGCAGGCGCACAGAACCGGCGTGGAGGATCGATGAACCTTGCGAGGTTTCCCAGTTGAACGGCTCTACGTTCGGGTCGATCACTCCGGCGGGCCCGCGATTTGGGGCTCGAAGCATATCAAGCGCGGTGCCTTTACTGCCCGTGTAGCCCACGTTCAACAGCAATGTTGGGGTGAGCTCGCGTTGAATATTCAGAGTCCAGAGTTGGACGTAAGCCGTGCGATAGTTCGGATCGATTGCGAAATTATTCGTAATCGTGGAGTTTGACCCGGGGAATCCATTAGCCAGCGTCAACGTGCTCTGTCCGGTCGGGGTCGCAGTGCCATTTGTTTGGGTTACGGCACAAGGCGTGCTCGTGCCAGCGCAGGGTGGATGTGCAGCAAGGCTCTGCACGATCGATGCATATTGCCCCAGGTTGTAATTGATTCCGTAACCGGCTCGCACCACGGTCTTTGTTCCGAACGGCTTCCACGCAACGCCTATGCGGGGAGCAAAATTGTTGCGGTCCGGCTTCACCAGCGCACGTGGGTAAGATTGCCCCGATTGGCCCGGATACACCACGGTGGCACCTAGAAAATTACCCGCCGCGTCGAACTGTGTAATCAGATTTTCAAGCTCATTGTTCGCTTCGTGGAAAGGCGAGATGAACTCGTAACGCAGGCCCACGTTCACCGTCAAATTGCCCCTCACCCGCCAGTCATCCTGAACAAAGAGGTCATAGCTGTTTGCCAGATACTGGTCGTGCACCTGCGAATATGCCAGCGTTGTCTGCTGCGCCCGGCCAAGTAAAAAATCGGCAAAATCGTAGCCCGTGCCGGTGACGGGTGTGGGGAGCCCGGTTTTGGAATCAATTGCGTATGCTGCAGTGGAGGATCCGGTGAAGGTAAACGCGCCGCGGGGATTCGAACTGGAGTAAGTCTTATTGTCGATCCAGCGATAATCTCCTCCGAAGTGAAGATGATGTTTGCCGTGCACCCAGCCAATGCTCTCGCTCAATGAGAAAGTCTGCGCGTCACGTTGCGACGGAGCCACATCGTTGATGCTGGTGTAATGAGAGAACGCGAGACCGGGCAAACCCCAGTTCAACGGATCTTCGGATACTCCGCCAATTATGCCACTCTCAACGTCGGTCACGCCAGCGAAGTGACTGTTACCGTGCGAGCGGCTACGGTTCCAGGTGAAGCGGAGTTGATTGCTCCATTTCCCTTTGCTTAGCGCCCAGCCTACGTTGGCGCTGAATCCGTTGGTATGCGTATTGCCGAAGATGAGGGGGAATGGCTCCAGGGTGTCTGAAAGATTCCGCTGATAGTTGAGCCCAAAACTAAGGTTGTTGCGCGACCGCCCACCGCGTCCGCCGCCCCCTCCTGGCATTCCAGGTGTACGCGGTCCCATGGGCGCTCCGAAGTTGTGCGTCAGGCGCAGGGCAAATATGTCCGTATCGGCCTGAGCCGCGGAACTGAAATGGAAATTCTGTAACGATCCATTGGCAAGGTCTGGCAATCCATTGGCAACGTTTGGCAGAGGGATGTACTTTAGCAGGGCTGTTGCCTGCGGACTGATGAGTCCGGGGGAAAGTATATTGCTGGCCGGAGTCCCCGGATTAGTGGGATCAAAGAGTTGCACGGGGACGCCCTTCACGGTTGTGGCGCTGAAATCACCGCCGCGCTCGGCAAGCGTCGGCACATGAGAGAACACGTCGTAAGGAGTTGAACCGCGCGTCCCGGAATAGTTCAGGAACATAAAGGTCTTGCCGCCGTCATCGTACACATGGGGAATCTTCAGCGGGCCGCCAAGCATTCCTCCAAAACGGTTAGAGCCATAGCTTGACTTTTCCGCTGGCGTTCGCCCGCTCAGCGCATACGGCGCAGCATCCAGCACACCATTGCTGCCGTTGAAGTAGATCTGACCATGGGGCTTGGTCATCGATCCCATGCGCATGCGTCCGCCGCCGCCACCACCACCGCCGGGGCCGCCACCCTGACCACCCATTGTGAAGGTTCCGTTGCCCCCCGGTCCGCCTCCGAAACCGCTGTCAGGCCCCAATTGCCCACGTGCCCGCATCTCTTGGATTCGGTCGCGTAGCTGGTCCATGTCCTGCAGGCCAAAGTCTTGAGCGTTGCCCATGCGCCCGCTTACTGAAACCGATTGGTTCGTCGCATCCGAGCTCGCGGCCAGTCCGCTTAAGTTTGCGGAAGACTGGTCACCCTCGCCTGACATCGCAGATTGCGCAAGGGCAGCGTCATCTGCGTTGACCGTCAGTGTCTGTGCACCTCGCCCTGCTCCCGACGGCGCATGTGAGACCATCGGCTGCCCAGTGATGCCATCGCTGATTTCGTCGCCTTCGGGCGTCGCCGTCTTGGGGACTCGCGACAGCAATACCATTTCGAAATCGTGAGTTGCTTCGGGCTGCTCAGGAGTCAGCATCAGTTCCGCCGTCTGAAGCGCAAAGCCGGAAAACTCTGCACGCAGCACCCAGCGTCCCTTGGAAGGCAGATCGAGATGGAAGGATCCATCGACATCCGTCGATGTAATTACCTTGCGGCCAGTCAGCGAATGCGAGGCGGTAATGCTGACGCCGGGGAGTTTTGTACTTCCGGAGTGAATTACACCGTGAATCACAAACCCTGCGGAAGGCTGCTGGGAGCTTGCGGGCGGCGCGGCGGTCTGCTGCGCCGTTGCCGCGCACGTCATCAAGATAAGAATCAACCCAGCCAGCAGCACCGCCGCATTCGCACGAAACGTCATCCGATGCCTGCCCTACTTCTTTTCGCTGTTCGGGCTATCGGCGCGTGGGCTTCCGTCACCGGTCGGCGCCGGCTGATCCGGAGTCATCTGGTCGCCACCCTCTGAAGGAGACGCAGTGACGCCTCGGCGCGGCCTGCGAGGTCTGCCCGCATACAGGTCTTTCGGCACGAACACGCCGTTTTTTACAGCCCCCAGGCCACGAACAAACTCTCCGGGCTTCACGTCTGGCAGGGTGATGCTCTCACGACGCTCGTTGCGAAACGAAGTGTCGTCATCCACTTCAATCACCTGCTCGGTATTGTCGGGCTTCTTCACGGTCAGCTTTGTTCCGTCGATCTTGGTGATCTCGCCTGCGATGAACGTTTTGCCATTATCTTCCGGCTTGAATCCACCCAGGGGCATCATTCCGCCGCGCTGACTGGCACCGGCCCGCTGTCCCATGACTCTTGCAACCCACACGCCGAACTTGTCCTGCTCGCCCCCGGCAAACACCCGGTCACCTACCTTAAAGTCGCTGAGCTTTGCTGGATTCCGATCTATCATTAACCGCGTTGAGGAGTTGATCCTCACCTTTGCGGTTTCACCCTTGGGCGTCTGTAGCGTGACGATGGAACCCGCGATCGCAGTGATCTGACCGCCCACGCCATGAAAATCCACGCCCATACCGCCGCGACCGGGCCTGTCTTGTAGAGGGGGCGGCGCTACGTCCTGCTGCGCCGTCGCGATTCCGACGAAACCGATCGACAATACGATTACTGCCGCCAAAATCTTCGCTTTCATTCCGTCGCTCCTTCGGTGACTCACTCTTAACATAGACGCTACTCCCCCGACATGGTTGACACTTTGCCCGGTGTTCTGGCGAAACGTAACACTTCTTTGCAATCTTGGGTCGTCTGTTTCAGGCCTTTGGGACTTACAGAACTCTTACAATGCTCTCCCGCCGCAATTGCTATCTTACAAGTAACAGTGGCGTGGCTTTTTCATTGCACCTTCTGCCGCAACCGCGCGGCGCAATGAACAGTCACGGAAGGATGGTTTCAGGGTGACAGCAACAGAGAGCAGAAAAAATATCAATTGGCTTACGGCCATCGTAATGGCTATTTATCACATTCTGGCGGTCGTCGCCCTCTTTCACTTTTCGTGGAAGGGAGTGGCCGTTGCCGCAGGCCTGTGGTGGATCTCCGGATCCCTGGGTATTGGCGTCGGGTACCATCGCCTCCTCACGCATCGTGGTTTCCGCTGCCCGAAATGGCTGGAATATTTCCTTGCCATCTGCGGCACGCTGACCCTCGAAGGCGGGCCCATCTTCTGGGTTGGCGTGCATCGCATTCATCATCAACTGACAGACCGTGAGGGTGATCCGCACTCGCCTCGTGACGGCAAGTGGTGGTCGCACATGGGCTGGATCGTCACCGGCCAGGCGCTTCACCAGGGAACCGAGAAACTTGCACCTTACGTTCCCGATCTGCGGCGCGACAGGTTCTATCACTGGCTCAGCAAATATCATTGGATCACCCAGGTCGTAGTCGGTCTCACGCTGCTTTACTTCGGAGGATGGAACATCGTTTTGTGGGGCGTATTCCTGCGCACCGTGGTCGGACTGCATGCCACGTGGCTGGTAAATTCCGCCACCCACATGTGGGGCTCGCAGCGCTGGGCAACCGGAGATGATTCCACCAATAGCTTTATCGTCGCATTGCTCACCTTCGGTGAAGGCTGGCATAACAATCATCACGCACATCCCAGTTCCGCGCGCCATGGCCTGCGCTGGTGGGAGATCGATACCAACTGGTACGTGATCTCGGCTCTCGCCGCCGTTGGGCTGGCGAAAGACATAAAACTTCCACGAGCTGACAGCCGGGTGAAGGAGATCAAGGCAGCCGGTGTTTCAAATGCGCCAAGCGCTCAAGCGGAGCCTGCGCGCGTAAAACAGGCGGTCGCTGGCGACTAGCCTCTCTCCACCAATCAATTAGAGTCATCTTTCAAGCCCTGGCATGGTTGTCAGGGCTTGCTTTTTGCCAGTCGCCTTCCGTTGCTCATCTCCGGGCCGCCGGACCGGTCGGCGCCAACTCCTCTTTACTAACCGGTGACGCCCCACTACTATCAAAGCTTTATGGCGATCAATTCTCGCAACAAGGCTATCGCGTTCTTCACCGTTCTCGGAGCCTGTTCGGTTGCCTTCGCGCTTGCTCTCAATATCACGTGGATGATTCGCTGGCGCGAAGTTGGGATGATCGTTTTCGGGGTTATCTTCTTCGGATTCATCATCGCCGGGTTGACGTTGAACACCATCTTCCTGGTGCGAGAGATGCGCCGCAGCGAACAGCATGACAGCTTCATCAATGCCGTGACCCATGAGTTGAAGACTCCGATAGCTTCGATCCGTCTCTACCTGGAGACCCTGCAGTCACGCGACCTGAATGAAGCGCAACGCAAGCGCTTCTACGGCATCATGCTCGAGGATACCGACCGTCTGATCAATACAGTTGAGCAGGTTCTGCGGGCAGGACAGCTCGGGTTGAAAAGTAAGAAGAATTTTCAGCGCCTCGATCTCGCGGAAATTGTGCGCGACTGTGCCTCACTGGCAAAGATCCGGCATCACCTCGATCCAGAGAGCATCCGCTTTGTGGACTACACTCTTTCTCCACCCTTCGTGCAGGGAGACGCCGAAGAACTGCGATCTGCCATTGGTAATCTGCTGGAAAATGCAGTCAAGTACTCTCCCAATAAAATCGTCATTGCCATTGAGATTCTCGACGAGGCAAAGGATCTTCTGGTGCGGGTTACTGACAAGGGTCAGGGCATTCCGCAAACTGAACTTAAGCGAATATTCAGCCGTTTCTATCGCGTCAACGAGCGCTTGCGCCAGAGGGTAAAGGGCACAGGTCTTGGATTATTTATTGTGCGGGGCATTGCGCGAAGTCATGGCGGGAGCGCCTACGCCACCAGCGAAGGCGAAGGCCGCGGCGCAACCGTCACCATTCGCCTGCCGAGGGATTCCTCATAGCCCTGAAGACCTTGCGTTTGCGAATTGGGGAACAAAGCTGAGGCGGAAAACGTACCAGTTTAAACTGAGGAATATCTGACCGTAGGAGGACCTCTATGAATAGCACTCTAGCGGCGACTCTGATTGCAACTGCCGTTGGCATTGGCACATGGTTTTTCGGCATTGCTAAGGCGATCTCACCAGCCCATCCGCAACTTGTCGCATTCGCGTTTACAATTGTGGCCAGCGTATTGGTAAAACAACTCTGGCCCGCCGATGCCGGCCAGAAGAGAATCTAGCCATCGCATGAATAAGGCCCGTTCGATTTCAAACTGACCACTGCCAAATCCGGTTCTCGCTATCCTGCCCCCCTCCTTCCGCGATACCATTAAACCCGTCGCCCCCTCGTTTTTGGGCAAGGATGGCTAATTCATGAAAGAGTTTTTTCTTCGAGACACGGCGCAGCATGAGAACAAGATCGTCACCACCAGCTTCGTCGTCAGCAATAAACAGATCAAGTCCAAGAAGAGCGGCGAGCCGTATCTGGATTTGACGCTGATGGATCGCACCGGGACCATCCAGGCAAAAATGTGGGACAACGTCGAGGAGTGCCTTTATACCTTTGAACAGGACGACGTCGTAAAAATCAAAGGGCTGGTCAACAAGTACAACCAGCGCTGGCAGCTCACGATTCACAAGATCCGCAAGATGGACGAGGCAGACATTGAATTCTCCGACTATCTTCCCAAGACGCCAAAGGATATCGATGAACTCTGGCGCACTCTCGGAGAATTTGTCGCCTCGATTCAAGAACCCCATCTGCGCCGCTTGCTAGAGCTGTTTATGGCCGATCCGGAAGTAGCCCGCGCCTATCGCAATGCGCCCGCAG
>Ga0364922_10023_pt1 | contig 83580 bp, 62 predicted proteins | sample ExccelJu500001D4_2_FD_206955 | JGI IMG/M metagenome (GOLD analysis project Ga0364922, IMG submission 206955) | Enriched cells from Trout Bog Lake Hypolimnion, Wisconsin, USA - BchlTB.June20.5000.01.D4 | ecosystem: Environmental > Aquatic > Freshwater > Lake > Hypolimnion/Profundal zone | place...
CTCCCGTAAGGTATGTGGAATAATGAAAACCAACGCTTATCGGAGCGCTCCACTTCATTCTAAATCCGCTGCTTCCGGATTTACCTTATTAGAGGTGATTCTGGCGGTCTTAATATTTAGTATGATTATCGGTGCTGTCTATGCGACCTTCCGCAGCGCTATCCAAATGTACAAAGTTGGCGGACTGCAACGGACGGTCTATCAGGAAGCCCGGATGCTCCATTCCATGACCATGAAAGATATGCGTAGTACCCTCGGAATCGAAGAGACCTTTTATGATATTCCCCCCTTCCCATTGGATACGACCGGAACCGTGGATTATTCCCATGATACGTCCTGGGTTCCGGATGAGACCACCTATTCAGTGGCCTTATATCCCTTTCTGGGGTCAGCAACTTCGATCTCCTGTTACAGTTATGGAGAAGTCCCGCTGGGGTTCTTGAAAGGCATGCGGCAGGGGATATTTAAGATTAATTATGATTATGTCGCTCCGGTCTTATCCCGGAAAGTGGATGATATCAGCGGTGATTTTAAGGAATCGGAAGATTTAGTCCACCACTTAATGAGTTGTGAATTGAGTTATGGGTATAAAAAAGAAGGGAAGATGTATTGGACCGACCATTGGGATTCCCGGCGGGATGATAACCGTACCCCGAAAGACGAAAAAGAATCGGATGATTTCTTTAACCCCGAACGCAAGACCGGAATCCGGGTTTATCCCGATAATCTTCCTGATGCCGTCCGGATTGTGGTAAAAATCCAGCGGCCTGATAACCCTAAAGGAGAAGGCCAGGAATTTGAATGGCTCTGCGATGTTCCTTCCGCTAAACCCTCTTTTATTAAAGAAAAGAAACAGGACTAACAGGCGTGGCTAAATTCCAATTCAATTCTCACCCTGTCTTTTGTTCCCCGGTTATTCAATCCCGGGGCGCTATCCTGGTCACGACCTTATGGATTCTGATGATTCTCTCTATTATTGCGATGGGATTTTCGATTGACCTTCAGTTGGAAGCCCGATTATCCCGGAATCAATTGGATATTCATCAATCCTATTACCTGGCCCGAGCCGGAATTAACCGCGCCATTATTGAATTAAAAAATGATGCCATGCTGGACCATAAAGCCCGGAAAGCTGTTTATGATGCACTCAGTGATTCCTGGGCCTTAACCGAGGATACCAAGAAAATCTTCACTGATGTGGAAATTGGGGAAGGTACCTATACGGTTCGGGTCGAAGATGAGACCGGCCGGTTAAATATTAATAAAGCCACCATGAAGATGTTTGAAGGACTTTTCCGCTCCCTGAATTTTGATGAAGATGATTCTAAAATGTATGCCGTGGCGATTATTGATTACCGGGATCCCGATGATCTGTATGCCCTGGATACCACTATTACCGAAGAAGATTTTTATTTTGCCGGACAGGATACCACGAAAATCCGGAAATTTAAGAATGCCGATTATATCAGTCCCGATGAATTATTAAGGGTTCCTGGAATTACTCCGGAAATCCTGTATAAAAAACGTCCGGTTAAAGATAACCCGGAAATGAAAGTCGCTCTGATAGATTTATTAACCGTGGAAGGAGATGGTCTGGTAAATATTAATACGGCTCCCCTTCCGGTCATTACGGCGCTGATTCTGAGTTTCGGGCAGGATATGGATGTGGATGATGCCATGACCATTGCCCAGCGGATTGTTGACCGGCGCAATGGGTCTGATGGAGAACCCGGGACTTCGGATGATAAACCCTATACCAATACCGCTGATGTTGCGAGTGAATTGGGGACCTTGAATCCCATCCTGTCTTCGACGATTTCTCAGGGGGTGAGGGTCACATCCAATTTATTCCGGATTACTGCTACCGGGGAAATCAATCATGCCCGGTCTACTATTCAGGCCCTGGTGAAACGGGAATGGGTGGTTACCACTCTAACCGATCAGGAAAAGAAAGAATTCGAAAATGAGACCCGAACCAGTAAAGAAGGAGTCCAAATCCAGATTCTCCGTTGGAATGAAATGTAATTTGCTAAGATTCCCGGTCGTTTGTAGACCTTTTCCGGTGGAATTGGGTATCAATTAAAAGAAAGCGTTATTTTACTGAGAGGAAATCCGGTTCTCCGGGATTAAGTGGTTCCCAAAATTCTGAACCTAAACCCTGGATCGTTTAAATCCAGATTAAACACTTCTGATTTATAGATCGGCTTTGACTCGTAAATTCAACCCTAATACAGTTATAATGATAAGATTTATGCAATATATGTTAATTCCATCAGGATTGGATATAGCAATTCGTTTATGGCTAATTTAGTTACAGGATTAGATATCGGTTCCGATAGTGTTAAGCTGGTACAGCTTAAGCAGGGCCGGGGTAATTCCTATAAAGTCGTTACCTATGGAATGGCGGAAATTCAGGTTTCCCATGATTCCGGGGAGACTGGGGTCGGAGAAAAATCTCCCATCGCCGAGGCCATTAAACGTCTTTTTAATCAGGCTAAAATCTATCCTTCCAATCTGATCGTCAATGTTCCCAAACAAGCAGTAGTCGTCCGCTATATTACTCTTCCAACTAATAATATCGCTGAAGTTCAGCAAATGATTCGGTTTGAAGCGGCTAAATATGTCCCCTTTTATACCGATGAAGATATTGTAGATTTTGAATTATTAGGGTCCAGTCCTTTAGGCGGCTCGGAAATACTGCTGGTGGTCTGCCGGCGGGATATGGTTCAGGAACAATTGAACCTGCTTCGCAGCCTCCATATCGAACCCTTTGCTTTTGATGCCGGTACGCTGGCTTTGATGCGGGCCTTACGATTCTCGGATGCCCAATTCTTTAAAGAACCGAATAAAAACCACCTGGTGATTGATTTGGGAGCCGGTTCGATGGAAATGTCCCTGATCCAAAACCGGGTCCTGAAATATACTCGAAGTACCACTATCGGGTCCTCCCTGTTAATGAAATCGTTACAGGAAAAATTGGGAGTGGATGAAAAAACCTCCCGGAAATTAATCCTGCAATTAGATTTTCAGGAACCGGACCTGGGGTTGAATACTCATCCTGCCAATCTGGTAGAAGAAGCCATTGCCCCTTGGGTTAACCGGCTGGATAATGAAATTAAACGTTCTCTGGATTATTTTTCCACCGAATTTGGGGCCACTCAGATTCATACCGTATATCTGAGCGGCGGCTTAGTCCGTATGGAGACAATTAAACCCTATTTAGAAAAAGAATTAGGATTACCGGTTAAACTCCTCCATTTCGTCAGTTCGCCGAGTCAGCCGTTACCGGAATTGAATACCGCTTTCGGATTGGCGCTCAGGAAACCGGATGCTTCTGCCGGAGAATCCGTTAATTTATTACCCCCGGAAGTTCTCCAAAAACGAGTCTCCCGGAAACGCCAAATCTTGGTCGGTTTAGCCGGGATTGGGGTTATCGCTTTATTAATTGGACTGGCGATTTATGCTTGGGTTCAATACGGGGATATGGAGCGGCAAATCAAAGACTATGACAAATTGTTGAATCAAATGAAACCCAAGGCCGAGAAACTGGCTGAAATGCAGAAACAATTAGAATCCATCCGGAAAATGGTCAACCGAACAGATGTCGGGGTCGAAACCCTGGCAGGATTATCCGTCATGGATATGATTCCTTCCAAAGTTACCCTGGAGCGATTCTCTTATGAACGAAACCGGACGGTCAACCTTACGGTCGTATGTATGACAATGGAAGATGCTGTTGAATTCCGGTTTGCCGTGGAAAAACTCGGTTTATTCAGCCTGGTGGAAATACAAAACGCTAATACGGATGTTATGGAAGGTAAGCCGGTGGTCCGGTTTACGGTTGCCTGTAAGATTAAACCTTCTACGGATGACATGGCCGGCAATGAAACCAATTCCAATTCGGATTCCAATTCCAGCGGGGGGAGTAACTAGTCATGGCCTCTTTAGACCAACTCTTTAAAACCCGCCGCGAAAAGGTTATTTTCTATTGTACTTGTGGAGTAATTGTTTTAGCAATCTCCTTTAACTGGATTTTTTATCCACTGGCTGACCAGTGGTTTTCGACTTCCGCTAAACTGGGAAGCCGGGTTACTGAATTAAAGAAGGTTAAAGAACTCCTGAAGAATGAACCTAAAATTATGGCCGATTACGACCAGTATCAGAAGGTTATCCGCCTGAAAGACCCTCAGAAACGTCCGGAAGATACCCTCCTTTTACAGGCCGATGAACTCCAACGGGAAGTGAATCTCCATTATACCCGGATGGACCCGGTCTATAAACGCAAAATTGATAAAACCAATTACCAGGCCTATACCCTGCAGGTTACTTTTGAAAGCGACCTGACGACAGTGGGCTTATTCTTAAAGGGAATGCAGGAACGGGGTTTATTTATTGATTACCTGCAATTGTCTCCCAAATCCAAAACAGCTAAATCACCGGTCATTACCGCCACCATTCGGATCGGTAAGATTATTAATAAAGAAGAAGAAAAGGATAAGACGCGGTAACCCAGCGGGATTAAAAGGATATGAATACTCGAACCACCATCATAGGTATCATTGCCATCGTCGTGGTCCTGTTCGCCGGGATTCACTACCTGATGCCCGGAACTGAGACTCTGCGTCCGACCAAACGGAAGAAAACTACCGTCTCGGATTCGACTACGGCTCCGGTTTTAGGCAGTGCTACGACCCTGCCGGCAGTGTCCGATAAATCCACCCGGAATTTTTCTCTGGGTATTCTGACCACAGCTAAAAATGGCGCTACCGATGAAACTCCTTATGAGTTTAAAGAATCCAGTCAAGACACTATTAAAGATGTGAGTAATCAGGCAGCTGGTGGGTATAAGGCGATTGGCGACCGGGATTTATTCTGTTTATTGATTGCCCCGCCTCCACCTCCGCCTCCGCCGCGCGAAACCATTGAACGGTTGACCCTGAACTGGATTCTATGGGAAATTCCCAGTGACCAGGAATGTGTGCTCCAGGATACCCGGACTCAGTCGCATAATTTGCAAGTAGGCGAAGTTCTGGATAAGGTTAAAGTGAATACCATAGATGCTTCCCAGAACCGGGTGGAATTAGTGGTTGCCGCCAATCCCAAAGATTCCCGCTGGGTCCAATTGCAGCCTTTGAGTACCGTAGTCGCCGGCTGGAAACTGACGGGGTCAGTCCCTGGATTAAAGATGGCTTATGTTGTTACCGGTGATCGGAAGGTCAACAAAGTTAAAGAAGGCGAGATATTGCAGCATGTGAAGATTAAACAAGTGCTGCAGAATAAAGTGATATTTGAATATGGGACAATGACCCAGGAACTGACACCCTAAGAGCCTGTTTCTCCTGGACAACCCCCATGGAAAAAAGTGACGGAGGATTCCCCCGATGAATATTTGGATAAAGAAATGGATTACTAAAATGCCTGCGGTATTAACGGCCGGACTGATTATAGTAATGTTGAGCTTGATGGCCGGATGGGGTATGGCCCAGACCCCGCCCGCAGCTCCCGCCGGAGCGCCTGCTCCCGCAGCCGCCGGTTCTGGTGAAAAAATCATCACCCTGACAATGACCGATACTCCGTTGAATCAATTATTGTCGGTCATCGGGGATACTTTCGGGATCGGGGTGGTCGCCAGCCGGGGAGCCACCGGGAACGTCAATGTGTCTTTGAATAATGCTACCTTGGAACAGGCACTGGATAGTATTACCCAGCCGAATGGTTGGACCTGGGTCCGCAAAGAAAACACCATTACAATTATGACCAAGGCGGAATATGACGAATATATGAAAGGGAATGTAATAACCAAAACTTTCTATCTTCTGAATACCAATGCCCAGGAAGTTCAAAATACCATTCAACCGCTAATCACCACTGCCGGGAAAATTATTCGGGATGACCGGACTAACCTCTTACAGATCACCGATACCCCGGAATCGCTCGCCCGGATTGAACAGATTATCCAATCTCTCGATGTTCCGATTGATGTCGAAGTGATTCCTCTCAAATATGCGGTGGCCGCTGATGTGAAAGCTCAGGCGGATAAAATTAAAACCGCTAAAGGCGATATTCAAATTGATGAACGAACCAATACCCTGATTGTGACCGATGTTCCTTCCAGCGTTGAAAAACTCAAGAAATTGATTGAAAGTTTGGATATCCAGACGCTGATGGAAGTATTTGATATCCAGTATGCCAAACCCAAAGATATCATGGCGGCCGTGAAAGACCTGTTAACTAAAAAAGGGTACATCCAGATTGATGAACGCAACAGCCGGGTGGTGGTAGATGATATTCCCAGCCACATGGAAAAAATCCGTAAAGTGATTGAGGCGATGGACCAGCCTGACCGGTTGGTTTTTATTGAGGCTGAAATTGTGGATATGGATTATGATAAATCCCTGGATTTAGGAATTGATTGGTCTTATGGTGCTTCCTTTAACCTTACTAATTCAACAACTAACAGCACTGTTAATTTCCCGCTAAAGGGTTGGAATGCTTTTAGAAATGCATGGGGAGCTGCTAGTGCGTCCCAGATTGGGTTATCACTTTCAGCAACGGCTAAGGCGATCTCTAAGCTTGGCACTAATAATGAATTATTAGCCAGTCCGCGGGTGATGGTGAAAAATGATGAAGAAGCGAAGTTCTTGGTCGGTGGTACTCAGCCGTATACGGTTGTTTCTAACCAGCTCAATAACGGAGTTAATCAGCAGTATTACTCCCAGGTCAGCCAGGAATACGGTATTAAGTTAACCGTTAAACCCCACATTAATGCCAATGGGGTGATTGATATGAAAGTCTCTCTGGAAAATACCTCGGCAGACCCTGTAACTCTTAACGGAGGAGGCTATACTTATACCGGAGTCGCCACTAAAACCTCCAAGGCGGATACTCAGGTTTCAGTTCATAACAATGAAACCGTAGTGGTGGGTGGTCTGGTTAGCCGGAATAAAACCGAATCCGGATCAGGGATTCCTTTGCTTGAAAGTATTCCTTTTTTGGGTCATACGTTATTCGGTTCTTCTTCCAAGGATAATCAAAAACGGAATCTCTTGTTATTCATGACCCCGCATCTTGTAACTGGTAAACGGGCTGATACTGAAAGAGTTTTCCCTGAAGCGTATAAGACTTATACCGCTGCTACCTCGGAGCCAGTTGATAAAGAAGCTTTAAAGAAGAAATACCTGAAATCTAAAGGGAAACTTCAGGATAAAGGATTAAACAGTCAGGATACAACTCTTGGGAATCAAGCTAAAACGGACGATAATTCCAGTACGGATAACCAATTAACCCCGAATCTTTCGGTTCAGCCAGTTACTCCTCCGGCGATAGATAGCACTAATACTAATCCGGCGGTACCGATTGCCCCCCCTGAAGTTAATCCGAATACTCCGGTGCAACCAGTTACATCCCCGCAGATTAATCCGAATATCCCAGTTCAACCGGTTAATCCCGCGACGAGTGCCCCAGGTCCGGTTCTACCTCCATTATCTTTACCGTCCCCGGCATCTCCATCAGAAGGTAAATAAGGCATTACGGCAATTATTATGGACCGTAATCCATGATGGCATTATCACAGTAAGATAATATAGATCAATAATATAAGTGCAATTTAGTCACATTCTGTTTAACCTCATTCAGGATTACTACTGAATTTAGTGCCCTTTTTGCGAAAACGGGGGACTCAATATTCATAGTATAATATTGACCTGATTCGGCTAAAAGTGTTAATCTAGGATGTTAAAAATCTCAACTAAAAGAATGAGTACATGGCAAAAAATCGGTTATTTCTACTTATAGTAATTAGCATTTTATTCTTGCCCATGATGGGGTGGACCCAATCCGCCAATGTAGATAACCTTCCTATTCTCAGTGTCACTATTGAGGGGAATAAACGAGTTCCTACCGAAGATATTATGGGGAGAATTAAATCCCAACCCGGCTATATGTATAACCGCAGTCAGGTCCGGGAAGACGTTAAAAGTCTCAATGGGATGGGATACTTTAATGATGTTGCCGTAGATGCGGCCCCTGCTAAAGATGGAATCCGAATCACTTTCTTTCTGAAAGAGAACCCGGTCGTCCAGGAACTGGCATTGGAAGGAAATACCTCTGTTAAAACCAAACGGCTTAAAAATGAGTTAGATTTTACTCCTGGTAAGTTAGTATACCGGGAAGGAATCATGGACGGGTATATTGATAAAATTAAGGAATATTACAAACAGCGGGAATTCTCTGCTCAGGTAGAAGGCCGAACGGAAAAGATTAATGATGACCAAATCCGGATTGTCCTGAAGATTACTGAAGAGAAAAAGGGAAAGATTATCCGGATCGAGTTTGCCGGGAATAAGGCGATCAGTACTAAGAAACTTCGGAAGACTATTTCTTCTAAAAACTCCTGGCTTTGGAATAAGTACTTCTTTGATACCCTGAAATATGAGGATGATGTGAATCGAATTGAATCAGCCTACAAAGATAAAGGGTATGTGCTGATAAAAGTAGTTGCGGAAGACCCGGTCATGGACCCGGACCGTAAGGGATTAGTATTGAAATTTAATATTACAGAAGGCCCCCGGTTTAATAATCATAAAATCTCTGTTACCGGTAACCAGCTTTTCACTATCAAAGAAACCCAGGACATTCTCAAACAAAAAACCGGTAACCCTTATTCTCAAGCGGAATCGGATGCTGATCTGGAACGGTTAAATGATATGTATGCCGACCAGGGGTACTGGAATACCAACGTGGATAAACTGATGAGCGTAGATACACCCGGACGGTTTGTTGATATGGATTATCTGATCCACGAAGGCAACCGGTCGTATGTGGGGGACGTAGTCATTAAAGGAGTTGCCCCGGATAAAGACCCGCTCTTTAAGTCAGAAAAGGGATATGAAGAAGTAGGATTAAAGACCAAATCGAATGTTATTCTTAGGGAAGTAACCTTGGAACCCGGTGATGTTTTCCGGAAACGAGATTTGGATGAATCGAAACGGCGCTTAATGAATCTCCGTTATTTTGACCGGGTGATACCGACAGAAGAACCGACCCTGGCGATGGATACCCGGGATTTAGTCCTTTATATGATTGAAAAGAAAACTGGCGGTATTTATTTTGGGGTAGGATATGATTCCCAGCTGAAAGCCTTTATTGATGTTAATTTTAACGAATCGAATATCAAAGGAACCGGTCGTTCGATTAATGTGAAAGCCGATTTAGCGGAAAAAGGGTCTTATTTCAATATTGCCTATACTGAACCCTATATTTTGGACACTCGGGTCTCGGGAGTAGTAAATATCTTCCGGAATGTTATTGAGCGGTATGTGGATGGAACCATGATAGTTTCCCCATCCACCACCAACCGTCATTATTATGATGAAGATACCTATGGCGGTTCAGTGGTATTGTACTATCCCGTTAATCGGAATTTACAGGCCTCTTTGGGGCTGTCTGTTAAGAAAACATCTATTAGAGGTGTGGATGGCTATATCGTTCCTTCCCTTTTAGGACCGATGGATGCTTGGACGAATAGTATTATTCCTGGAATTGTTTACGATACGCGGGATAATAATACCTATCCGACTCGGGGTGCTCGTTATGAAGCAACCGCCCAATTGGCCAGTAAGTTACTAGCCGGAGACATTAATTTTATTAAACTTTATGCGGAAGGAAACTGGTTTAAATCAATTTTTGGAGATATGGTCCTTGCATCCCGTGCCCGGGGTGGATATCTGAGCACTTATGGAGGGACAAAAGAAGTGCCCATATCGGATAGGTTCTATTTAGGTGGGCCCAGTTCTCTCCGGGGATTCAATGAACGTGGAGTCTCCCCCTCGATAACCTATATTGATCCGAATTATAATGAATCTACGCAGATTCTGTTAGGCGGCGATGTAATGATGAACTTAAGCGTTGAATTACGCCGTCGGTTTATGAAAGAATTTTCAGCCCTGATTTTCGTGGATGCCGGAGGGGTATGGCCCAAACCGGATGACTTTAATTTAAGCGATATCCGGGTTTCTGCAGGTCCCGGGGTTCTCTTGGATTTACCGTTTGGCAGTTTCCAGGTGGGGTATGGATTCCGGTTGAAGAAAAAGACGGGTGATGATACCCAGGGTTTCTATTTTAATTTTGGTTCTACTTTTTAATGGAAATACAATACAATAATCTAAAGGAGATTAATTTAATAAAATGAATTCTTTATCAACGAAATGGTTAAGCATATTTATATTAGGATTAGGTCTGGCCATTGCAGGTCAGTCGGCGGCTCATGCTCAAAGTACTGCGGCCCCCATAAAAATAGGTTATGTTGATGTGCGTGGGGTATATGACAGCTGGTCAGTCAAAACATCCATGGATGCCGACTTTGAACCCCTGAAAAAAGATTTAGAAGATAAACAGGATGAGTTGAAAACCGCCATTCAAAATTACAATAAAAAGAAATCCACCATGGCTCCGGAAAAACAGCGAAAAGAAGAAGCCAAATTAACTGATTTGAATACTGATTTTAAAGCCAAATATGACGAAGTATCCCAGAAAATTGAGAAAACTGCGGAACAGATGAGCAAACAGTTGGACACTTTGTTGAATAAGGCTTTTGATGATTTGTCCAAAAAAGAAGGATATACCCTGATTCTGGATTCACGGATGGTCCGATATTCGACTGAAGCGAATATGGATTTGACCCCGCGCTTGATAGAATATGTGAATAAAGTATCTGCTACCGAAGTGCCGAAGGTCAGTAAACCGGATACTAAAGATTCCGGGAACAAATAAAGGAAATTATCCGGCAGCGTACCTGTTGAGTCCGGTTTTTTACTTGCTTTTTTCACGCGAGTTTAATACCATAGATTTAAAAGATACAAAGGAGCCGAGAATAGGTCCATGGGTATAACAGCAGGCCAACTGGCCCGAAATATTAATGGGTATTGCGAGGGCGACAGTAATGTCGAACTCGATGGTATTAATGGTATTCGGGAAGCAACTAAAGGTGATTTAACTTTTATTGCCCATACTAAATATCTTCCTGATGTAAAAACAACCCAGGCGTCGGCGATAATTGCCCCTCCGGGGATGGAGTTAGATTTCCCGGTTATTATCAGATCTAACCAACCTCGTTTTGCCTTAATTAAGGCTATTGAATTATTAATGCCTCGGGAATGTCTCCCGGAATCTATGAAGCAGGGCGTTCATCCGTTAGCCTTTATTGGGGAAGGGGTCGTCTTCGGCAAAAATGTTTCTATTGGCCCCATGGCCATTATTGAAGACCACACCGAAATTGGTGATAATTCAGTAATTTATGGCGGAACTTATATCGGTCACCGTTGCAAGGTTGGAACGGATTGTAAAATATATCCCCATGTCACGATTCGGGAAGAAATAACGCTTGGTGACCGGGTGATTATTCATTCTGGGACGATTATCGGCAGTGATGGGTTTGGATATACCAAAGAAGAGGGAATTCATTATAAAATTCCCCAACGGGGTACGGTGGTCATCGAAGATGATGTAGAAATTGGTGCCAATGTTGCTATTGACCGGGCAACCTTTGGACGAACTTGGATTAAAAAAGGCACTAAGATAGATAATTTAATCCAGATTGCTCATAATGTGGTGATTGGTGAAAATTGTATTATTGTGGCCCAGGTGGGGATTGCCGGAAGTTCCGATATTGGTAATAATGTAACCCTGGCCGCCCAGGCTGGAGTAACCGGACATGTCAAAATTGGTGATAATAGTATCGTAACCGGACGTGCTGCTGTAACTAAAAATATTCCGGCAGATGTAATTGTTTCAGGTTTACCTGCCAAACCCCAAAAAGAAGACCAGAAGATTATGGCTAACCTGCAGCGGTTACCTTTAATTGTGAAACGGCTGCAGGAATTAGAAGTAAAAGTGAAAGAACTTACTCTCGAATTGGAACAACAAAAAATGAAAGCGACCTATTAAGGAATGGAAAAACAACGGACGATTTCCAATGCGGTCCAGATCGAAGGCATCGGACTCCATACCGGAAACCTCACCCGCCTGACTTTTAAACCCGCAGAAGCAAATACCGGCATCCGATTTATCAGAACTGATTTAAAGCCCGCTGTAATTATCCCTGCAGAAGTTGACTATGTGGTTGATACCGTACGGGGTACTACTTTAGGGCTGGGTAAGGTACGGATTCAGACGGTAGAGCATGTCTTAGCCGCGATAGTCGGACTGGGTCTGGATAATTTAATTATTGAACTGGATAACAATGAACCCCCGGTGATGGATGGGAGTTCATTACCCTTTGTAGATGTGCTTTGCCAGGTTGGGATTGAAGAACAAACGGCGATTAAACGGTATGTAACCATTGAAGAACCGATCTGGTTATCGGGCAATAAAGATACCCATCTGGTCGTTTTACCGGATGATGAATTTAAAATCACCTATACTGTAGATTATGGACATCCTTTATTACGATCCCAGTACGGGTCATTTCTGATTAACCAGGAAACCTTTCAACGGGAGATTGCTCCAGCCCGAACCTTTTGTTTTCTTTCCGAAGTGGAAGAACTGCAGAAACAAGGCTTAATTAAAGGCGGCAGTCTGGACAATGCCGTCGTTATCGCCGATGACAAAATCATGAATGAGCCATTGCGGTTTGATGATGAATTTGTGCGGCACAAAATACTGGATTTAATGGGAGACCTTTATCTTCTGGGGTATCCCTTAAAAGGTCATCTGGTAGTGACCCGTTCGGGACATACCTTTAATGTGGCCTTAGTCCGGAAATTAAAAGAATATCTGACCCAGAAAACCAAGCAAACCCGATTAGTTACCGGGAAAGTCAAAGAAGAACCCCAGGCTATTATTCAAATTCCTCCTCCGGCGATTAATGAATATCCCTTAGAATCGGATCAGATTCAAAAGATTATTCCGCATCGGTATCCCTTTTTACTGGTGGACCGGATTCTGGAGATGGACCAGAAACGAGCGGTAGGGATTAAGAATGTCTCTATTAATGAACCCTTTTTCCAGGGCCATTTCCCCGGACATCCCATCATGCCGGGAGTATTGATTATAGAAGCGATGGCACAGGTGGCCGGAGTTTATATGTTGTCTCGGGAGAAATTCCAGGGACGGCTGGCCTACTTTTTAGCTATGGATGAGGTTAAATTCCGGAAACCGGTATTGCCGGGAGACCAGCTCCGATTAGAGATAGAAATATTGAAATTTAGAGGGAAAATTGGTAAAGCTCAGGGAAATGCCATAGTAGATGGAAATGTGGTTGCGGAAGCCATAATGACCTTTGCGCTGATTGAACAATAATTTCCCCATTACTATTTTGTATTTACAGAAATTCCTAAATAAGGGACAATACCTTTCAGGTAGATTGTCCTGATTTTTTATAAAGAAGAATGCGGATTTCCTGCTGGGAATCCCGGGAGGTTAGTAGAATGTATCGGATTGCCTTAATTGGCGGGGACGGAATTGGTCCCGAAGTAGTCAGAGAAGGAGTGAAGGTTCTGGAAGCAGTGGCTCCTTTGGAAAATATTAAATATGAACTAATTCCCTACGATATCTGCGGAAAGCGGTATATAGAGAAGAATGAATTAATCAGTGATACTGAAATGGCAGAACTGCGTCAGATGGATGCCATCTATTTTGGAGCGATTGGTCATCCGGATATTAAACCCGGCATCATGGAACGGGGCGTTCTGCTGCGAATGCGGTTTGAGTTTGACCAGTATATTAATCTGCGGCCTATCAAGCTTTATGATTCCCGATTCTGTCCCCTGAAAGATAAAAAACCGGAAGATATTGATATGGTATTTGTCCGGGAAAATACAGAAGGGGCTTATGTCGGGATGGGCGGAATCTTCAAAAAAGATACCCCGGATGAAGTGGCCGTTCAAGAAGATATTAATACTCGTAAAGGGGTGGAACGCTGTATCCGTTTTGCCTTTGAATATACTCAGAAACGCGCCAGAAAGAATCAATTAACCATGTGCGATAAATCGAATGTATTAACCTATGGTCATGATCTCTGGCAAAGGACTTTCAAGGAAGTCGGGAAAGAATATTCCGGTATCAAGCAGAATCATGCTTTTGTAGATGCTCTGGGGATGTTTATGGTTCGTAATCCCGAATGGTATGACGTCATTGTCACCAATAATATGTTCGGAGATATCCTGACCGATTTAGGTGCCATTATTCAGGGTGGAATGGGTGTTGCCGCTTCCGGGAATATCAATCCGGAAGGGGTCAGTATGTTTGAACCAGTACATGGGTCTGCTCCTCAGTACACTGGAAAGAATGTGGCTAACCCAATAGCGGCCATCGCCGCCGTCAGTATGATGCTGGATTACCTGGGAGAAAAGAAGGCGGCAGCACGAATTGAAAATGCCATCACTCAGGTTATAACCCGTGGTTCTCTTAAGACTTTGGATTTATCAGAAAATCCGGGAACGGCTGGCATGGGTGATTTGGTTGCCAAAGAAGCGGTATTGTAATTTACCTATTACAAAAATAAAATTTTAAAGGGTGTTTGGTGATACCAAACACCCTTTTTTATTGATTTGAGACCGGTCAAAATCTCTCCCTAAAAAAGGTGTCTACCATATGACATAACTTTTCCTTTTTGACCCTTTTTCGATGTTTTTTATTGACCCCCAAACGGCCATTTTTCTCAGTTCCTTTGAAAATTTACCTAACATCAATATTATAAGTATTCCATGTCTGGTTTTAAGTCGGTTCTGTTACGGAGTGGGTATGGAGGATAATAGGAGCAACTTTTTTTTGCTCCTATATCCCTCCGCTCAAAGCCCGATTCAATAAGGATTTTGATTGATTTTAAAGGGCTGAAAATGAGGGAAAATATCTCTTTTTCAGATATGACATCTGGAGGCATATTTGGAGGGGTTATTTTGAGTAAAAAGTAAATGATATTTTGGAAAAAAGGGGACTATCTCAGGATAATCCCCTTTTTCTTATGTCGGATTTTGGAAGTATTACTTTTCTTTGATGAAGTATAAGCCCGATTGTCCAGTTTGCGACAGGGAGAGGGTAAACCCTTCATCCATTAATTCATCGCCGGAAACCAGAAAGAGTTCTCCCGTTTCAAAGGATTTTAATTCATAAACACCCTGAGGTTTCATGTTTTTTAGATGAACGCGAGCAAAGTCGTCGGGATGATTATTCCGGAAGGATAACAATACCCCTTTTCCTTCCGAACGGTTGAAAAATTGATAGACTTCCCATTCCGCAGGTAAAGCATAGTCCGGGATACTGATATCCGGTTGGGGAGTTAGATGGAAAAGAGGGTAGGCAAACCAGTCTTTGTATTTTTTGTAGAATTCAATATGACTTCTTAATTCGGTTTTTTGGTCGGGAGATAAATCTGCTAACCGGAGAGAGACACCCATACTTCCCAGCATTCGACTGCGCATAATGGTTGTTAAAGCATCATCGGTCATGGGGTTGGTTTTGGTATAATCCCCATTTTCATTAACCCAGGAATTACGGTAGCGGAAGGGCAGCATATAGGCTGCACCGGAGAGATGCTGGCGAACCACATGGTGATTGAAACTGTCATCATGAAGCCAGGCAGTATGACAGCGTTGCAGAATTCCAAAATCTATCCGATTTCCCCCGGAGGCACAGTCTTCAATAACCAGATTTGGGAATTCCTGCCGAATATAATCTAATATTTCATAAAGCCCCCGGATATGGGCATAACTTCCATCTCCGGCTTGATGTCCATGATCTTCACGAGTACATACGCCCCAGTAGTTATTGTCCCATTTAATCCAATCCAGGCGATTTGTCCGAATAAGGTTGGATAACCAGGTTTTAATCCATTCCCGGGTTTCTGGACAACCCAAACAGAGAAAATAAGCTTTTGTATTCTCTTCCAGGTTCTGTTGAATAGTATGATTGCCATTGATTGCGACCATCTTCTCCGTCCAACCCTGGGGAGAAGAATCTTTCGTATTTTCGGAAACTCGTTCTGGCTCAACCCAAAGCCCGAATTTCAATCCCTTAGCATGGACATAATCAGATAGTTTCCTCATTCCAGAAGGATATTTTTCAGGATGGGGAGTCCAACTGCCTAATCCCCGTGAAAATCCCTGATCATTAGGATGTCCGGGATCGGGAGAACCGGCATACCATCCGGCATCCAGATTGAATCCATCGCAACGAATTTGGGAAGCGCAATCTATTTCTGCTTTCATAGTTATTTCATTTTGGTTGATAGAATATGAAAACCAGGTATTATCCATAACCCAGGGCATTCCTTTTGGGGCAGGAGGAAAGAGATTATGTTCCAGAAATTGTTGCGATTCCAGGGAAGCAAAATCTGCATCCCCTTCTACAACTCCCAGAAATACTTTAGGGAATTCAATAACTTCTTTTTTCTCCAGTAAATGCCGGAAACTATGCAGACTGATAGTTAGTTTATACGAATCAAGATAAGGCTGAATTCGAGATAACCATTCTCCCGACCATTCAATCCCGGTAAAAAAAGATTCCTGAGCCGGATCGTTTTCAATAACTATCCACCCAAAATTCTCTTCCGAAGAACGCAGTCCAGAATAAATATCTAATCCATCCTTATCCAGGGATGATAAAGTCCGCTTTTGGACTTTAAATGCAGGATGGATTCCTTTTTGAGCAAAAGCTGAGTATCCTCGGATTCCCTGAATCCATTGAACGGATAAATCTGCCGGGGAATTAAAAGCGAGTTCCAGAGAGGGGAATTCCCGAATTTCGCAGGGATTGGAGTTTTTATGGAGTTTCACTGTTTTCCAGGTACGGATTACCGATCGGCGGGGAAATGCTTCGAACCAAAAGGATTGTTGATAACCCAGGGTGGAATCTATGGCACGGATTTCCAGGGTAAGACCTCCGCCTTCCCGTTCGGTGGCAGTGGGTTGGAGGGTCAGAATGCCTTCTCTGGATGGAGCCAGCCAGCAAAGGGCTTGAGCCTGACAGGCCCAAGCATACTGAGAATCGGGATTTTTCAGGGATAATAGTTCCAGTCCTTTATCTGAGGAAATGGAAAATTTGATGCAAATGCGGTTATTTCCAAAATACCATTGGTTTTTATTGCGGTTATCCTGGCGGAAATAACAGCCGTGAGATTTTATTTCAGGCATGGAAGAGCCTCCCTATCTTGATAGTAGCATACCATGTAATGTTTCATGCAGATGATGTTTTTAATCGAGTTCTACGCGCAGACCGGTTTGGTCTACTTCTAAAGGCAGAATACGGGCGGAGATATTACGTTCCTGGAAGTATTTCTCCAGATTGGCAGCAACCGACGTATTCCCAAGAGGAATAAACGCCAGGATAGTGGACCCGGAACCGGATAGCGCTGCTCCGTAAGCTCCACCGTCCAGGGAGGCTGCGATAGCTTTAGCAATAAAATGATCAGGAGTATCCCGGTAATCTTGATGTAACCGGTCTTGGGTGGCCTCCCGCAGATATTCCCATTTTCCTTCGGTTATGGCACTTATCAGTAGCGCTGTCCGGCCAATATTATGGACGGCATCCCGAAAAGGAATCTGGTCAGGTAATACGGCCCGGGATTCTTTAGTTTTCATGGGGAAATCTGGAATCGCTGCCAAAATTAAAGGAATTTTTGCAGAATTCAGTTTAATATATTGAGTTCCAGTTGGAGTAATAGTCGCAATGGTGAATCCACCCACCATCGCCGGTACGACATTATCCGGATGATGCTCATAATCAACCGCCATGCTGATAATCTCGTCCTGTTGAAAAGGTTTTCCAAGTAAAATATTAGCGGCGGTTAATCCTCCCAGGTATGCGGCGGCACTGCTTCCTAAGCCCCGAGCAAAGGGGATCCGGTTAATTAAATGAAAGCTGGCTTCTGGAGCAGGTTGCTGGGTTTTTTGGCAGAGGGCGATAAATCCTTCCAAAACCAGATTGGATTTAGGATGGTGGATCTCTTGAACCCCTTCGCCTTCAACGGTAAATCGGATTTTTTCTCCCGGAGTGGGGATAATTTCGATGGTATTATAAAGATTCAGGGCTAACCCTAAACAATCGAATCCCGGACCGATATTGGTCGTTGATGCAGGAATATGAATAATGATTTTCTTCATTTAGACTTAATAGTATAACAAAGACATTTTATATCGGAAATGAGGGTATGGTATCCAGAAGGACAAATTCCCGGTTAAATATCCCCAAAATATCTTTTTTCAGGCATTTTCTACTATTACTTAGATTAAAAAATTGTAATAATAGAAAGATAAAGTTGACAACCAATTCAGGACTGGCTATATTTTAAAATTAAGCTAGTTTTGATAGGAAACTCACTATAGTTTATTAAAGGAAATAATTATGGTATTTCTAAAACATCGTTTAGTTCGTTTATTCATTCTGATAGCCCTGGTCAGTTGGGCGTTTCATACCAGTATTGCCGCAATTGAGAAACAACCTGCCGGGAACCCACCTCAAAACACCCCTGTAGTTCAATCTGCCGCCAGGCAAACGGAGGGCAGTTTTTCTGGAACCAGTGTCTTGGGTGTGAGTACTACCCCTGGGATTACGGTATCTCCGCAAACCTTACCCCTGGTAACCATTATCCAGGGAACGACGGCCTATTCGGTATTCACGATTACTAATACGGGAGGAGCGGATTTAGTGTATAGTCTGGTGAATGTTGCCGGCGGCACTACTAATTCAACGGCCAGTTTGCAATCGGTTGCCAAACCATTTACCCCGCCACGCTCTCCTTTTGCTACGAATCTGAGTACTGAGTCCATTCCGGGAGAAATGATTGTTAAATTTAAAAAAGGGATTACTTCATCCCGGCGGGCAGAACTGCAAAAAACCGCCAATATGCAGGTTATCCGGTATTACAAGATCATTGATTCCTATCTGGTGAAGGTGAATACTGGGAATACGGTTACCAGTTCCATTCAAACGCTTTCTCAGTATTCCAGTGAAGTGGAGTATGCTGAGCCAAATGCTATCCGGAAACTCTGTACCACTCCAAACGACCCGTATTTTAATTATCAATGGGCATTGAAGAACACCGGCCAATTTGGGGGAACCACAGGTGCTGATATTGATGCCACCGATGCCTGGAACTATGGGACGGGCAGCCCCAATATTGTTGTAGGCTTATTGGATACGGGAGTGGATTATACCCATCCGGATTTAATAGATAATGTGTATCATAATCCCAATGAGATTGCGAATAACGGGGTTGATGATGATGGGAATGGTTATATTGATGATACCATCGGTTGGAATTTTGTATCCAACACTAATGACCCCATGGATGATAACGGCCACGGCAGTCATTGCATGGGAATCATGGCTGCCGAAGGGAATAATGGAGTCGGTGTCGTCGGGGTTAACTGGCATGTCAAAGTGTTACCGATCAAGATATTTGATGCTAATGGAAACACCACCGAAGATGCCATCCTGCAGGGAATCCAATATGCCGTTACGATGGGAGTCAATCTAACCTCAAATAGCTGGGGTGGAGATACGGAATTTTGGTATTCGGAATATGCAGTAATTAGTGCCGCTAATGCTGCGAATCAAATGTTTATCGCCGCCGCAGGGAATGAGAGTAATAATACCGATGTCATTCCTAATTATCCTTCCGGATATGCACTTCCGAATGTTATTTCGGTAGCCGCAACGGATTATAACGATCAATTGGCTACTTTTTCTAATTATGGACCCCAATCTGTTCATTTAGCAGCCCCTGGACTGCAAATTTATTCTACGGTCTCTGGCGGCGGCTATGATTATAAATCGGGAACCTCTATGGCGACCCCGTATGTAGCTGGTGCGGTCGCCTTGCTCCTTTCCCGGAATCCGAATTTAAAGGTTTCTGAGATTCGACAACTGCTTTTTAATTCGGTAGATACTGTTGCTGGGTTATCCGGAAAATGTTTAACAGGTGGGCGTTTAAATTTAAGACGGTTATTACAGATGGGAGTAAATACCTGGTTAGATGAAAATCCCCATTTTGGAACTATTTCTGCGGGGAGCTTTAGTGTTATTACTGTAATTTATAATTCAGGATCCTTAACTACCGGGGATACTACCGGATATATCAATATCTATAACAATTCTTCAACCTCTCCCGTATTAATAACGGTTCCCCTTCGAGTAACGGGTCGGGTTCCGGCTCCAAATTTTAGTGCGACACCTTTACAGGCATATACCCCCGCAACGGTTTCCTTTACAGATAGTTCTCTCTATAATCCCCAGTCCTGGAAATGGAGTTTTGGGGATGGGGGAACGGATACGACTCAAAATCCCATTCATGTTTATACGAATACCGGGACTTTCTCAGTAACCCTGATTGCTTCAAACAGTTATGGAGCAGGGACGATAGTTGAATCTAATTATGTTCAAGTGAATGCCTACCCGGTGATTACCTTCAGTCCCAGTTCGATTATGGTAACGATGGCTCCCGTTACGACGGCTTTCAGTATTGTAACGGTCCAGAATACCGGTGGAGCTACGGCTTCTAATTTGAATTGGAACTTCTATTCCAGCCGAGACAGCTCGCTAGTAACCAATTTTAAGAGTAGTGACCAATCCGGCGGGCCGGTTTATAGTTGGATTGATATTACCTCCACGGGAACTCTGATTCCCGGAGCCAGTGCGGATGATTCCAATATCGGGCCGCTTCCAATCAGTTTCCCATTCTCGTTTTATGGCAGTGTATTTACGACCTTCCGGGTATGCAGTAATGGATATCTTAGTTTTTCGGATATGAACAGTATCTATAATAATTACTCACTGCCGAATGCAGAAGCTCCGGCTAATCTAGTAGCTCCTTTCTGGAGGGATTTAGACCTGACTTATTTTGGGTCCGTGTATTATCAGAATTTCGCAGATAAATTAGTTGTTAGTTTTATTAATGCCCCGTTATATGATTCTGATGCTTCAAATGAAACTACCGCTATGACTTTTCAGGTCATTCTGAACCAGGATGGCACGATTGTTTATCAGTATAAACAATTTATTGGGGATTCTACGAATTGTACTGTGGGAGTTCAGGATGGTACTAAAACAATTGGTTTGACAGTGAGTTATGATGCTCCGTTCCTGCATGAAAATATGGCGGTAAAGATTTATATTCCCGGATTAACCTGGGTCAGTAATGTTCCGGCAACAGGAATTACCGGGGGGAATCAGTTGAGTTTATCTACTGTAATCTTCAATTCAAAAAATCTTGTCGTAGGGACAGTTGCTAATGGTAATCTCATTATTACCAGTAATGATACGGCTCGTGGAATCGCCTATATTCCGATTCAGGTAACCATTTCTACAACGCAAGCCCCTATTCCGGCGACTGGCTCATTAAATGTCAGTAATTTGATAGCCATGCCCAGTTATGGGGGGATCAAGCTCTACTGGCAGAATCCCACCCGAAATGACTATTCCGGGACTTTGATTAATTACCGGACAGATCGGTATCCTTTGAATCCAAGTGATGGAACCATCATCTACTGGTATAACGGTATCCAGAGCAATTTTGCAGGAACCAATGGCCAGAAGTATTATTTCGGAATTTTCTGTCATGATACGGCGATGAATTTCTCATCCGGTGCTTTTATAGCAGGAATCCCCAATAGTTATTCCAATGTCCGGAATTTCAGTATGTATGTTCCATGGTTAGGTGCGGCTGGATTCAATTGGGTGAATCCTACCGAGACCGGACAGCATGATTCTGAGATATTGATTCGCCGAAGAGACCGGTTACCGGTGGACCCAGCTGACGGATATGATCCGACATCGGGGTTATGGTTCCAGTACTGGTATAACACCCAGTCCTATGGTGAAATGGGACTCACGGTCGGCAGTACTTACTATTACGGGATTTATGGCGTAGATACGATGGAGAATTTTTCCGGTGGATTAGCGGGAGCCTTTATCCCCGGATATAGCGGACTGGGAAATGTGAGTACGGTGCAGTTTATTCCCGGATATGGAACGATCCAGGCAAGTTGGATTAATCCCAGCGGGGCTAACTATGTATCCACCCTGATGGTAAAAAAGAGTGGCAGTTACCCGTCTAACCCAACGGATGGAAATATTGCCTATTGGAGTAATGGGCAATCGTTTTTGGATTCAGGATTGATTATAGGTAATAAATATTATTATGGTTTATTCACTCAGGATACGGCTGGTAAATTCTCACCGGGTATTTTTGGTGGTGAGTATGCGGGAAATTATGCCAATGTAAAGAATATCACGGCGACTCCGGGAAACGGGTTTATTACCCTGGGTTGGCAGAATCCTAACCGGACGGATTACCTGAAGACCGTAATCATACGAAGAACGGACCGGATGGCTTTAAATGCTACCGATGGAACCCAGGTTTATTGGAATAATGGAACGACTTTCAGTGATACTTCAGTGACCAATGGGCAGGTTTATTATTATTCATTTTTTGCCCATGATGCTTACTATAATCCCAGTGAAGGGATTGGGATTTCGGCGAAACCCAGTGCTTCGGCTACCGAATCCCCGGTAATGATGACTGCCGCTGCCTCTTTAGAATCATCACCGCTACTGGCTCAACAGGAAAATAGCAATATAGGTTGGAATGATAACTTGGGCGATTTCAGTCAACCTAACAGGATTTATTTCTGGGGGACGGATGGTTCTTCAGAACAGGCAGATAATATGCTGGTTCTTCAGGGAGATAATACGAAACTGACTTTAAAGAACTCACTTATCGGGAAACCGGTAAAAGTCACCGTGACCTATACCGCAGATAAGTCGGTTACGATAACTCCGGTATTATTGGTCAATAACGAAGATCAGACTATTGCGGCAGTGGTAACTCCTTACCAGAGTCAGACTGTGACCCAGGATGGGAAACAAATTACTACCGCTGAGATTCAGGGATATGGGGATGATGTCCAATTGCAATTCGTCATTCAGAATCCAAATAAAACTGTGATTAAGATTAACTCTATTCAATTGATTCTTGTTTCGTCATTGAAAGTAGCCCATACGAATTCACTGCAATATGCCAATTTGATGTAAGTTTTTGTTGCTCCAGAAATAACACAGTACCCTGAATATCAATGACCATGGATATTCAGGGTATTTTATTTTCTATATTTACTTCCACTCTTTTCAGAAAGGATTCCAACCATTAAATTAGTTGGGCTTTCATGAAGTAATCCATCAATAAAAAAGAGATGGAAGCAAAGGGTATTTGCTTCCATCTCCTGAATACTAACCGGTCTTTAGGTTTTAGCCGGTTAACGATTGTCCAAGAACTATTCGGTCAGATCGTTAAATATCGGAGTACTCGTAACATGGGTTTGAATAGTTATATTCTGGGATGAATTAGCCGGTATAGTTATATCCGAAGCTCCCGGAGGTGTATAGGCCCGCAGAACTTCATAACTGGCGTTCAAGAAATAAAGATTCCCGACATAATCCGCTGCGATATCAATTCCCGAAGCACTGGTTGACGCTAGTTCCGGTACATCAAAAGTTTTGGAAGAAGTATCAATATTTCCTGTTTTGGTAGCTGTTCCTGAAGTACCGAGGAAATAAATACCTTTGGTCGTGGGGTCACCCATTGAAATGATGAAAATTGAATCATCACTTAAATTCGTTAAGTCACCATGAGCGATCGCCAATCCATTACCTCTGGTCCCTACGACATCGCCACAGAGACTAATCTGCCAGGCTGCACTGGATAAGGAGAGCGGGTAATTGGCAGCATTATTCACCTGAGCCGCATTCCAACGATAAATCATGGTAGACCCTGCGGAAGCACTACGGATGATGGTGTACATATTCCCGGCATCATCAAACCGGATTTGGCGGGCATATAAACCACTGCTTACTACGGTATTAACCACTAATCCGCCGTCAATATTTGTATTGTTGCCGATGGAGCAGTTATCAAACACAGCACCCTGTGCCCACCAGAGAACCCGGTTGGCACCGGTCCCGGTAATCGCAACAGCACGAGGATTATTTGATTGCGCTAAACTATCAACGCTGGTCGGCATCAGGTCAGTAGGCAAACCACGACCAAGCCACATACCATTTCCACCCGTGGGGGTTGCCGGTTGAGCACCAAACCAGAGTTCATGATCCGGGGCGATGGCAATTGCCCACGGAGAGGCATTACCCGTACCAGGTGTCGGATCCCATAATCCAGTAGAACTGGTGGAATAGATGATGTAATCATCTTCGTTACTATAGGAACTTAAATCCGGCCAATACCGCAATACGCCTTTGTTGAATATGGGGGAACTACATCCCGAGATGGTGACATAAACATGGCCAAAATAGGGGCTGGCGGTATCATTATCCACAATCAATCCACGCGGAGGATATCCCGCAAACAGGGTGGTATAAACAGAAACTCCAGTAGTAATTGCGGAATTATTACTCAAATTGGAAGATATTTCCTGCCAGCTGCCTTTTCCCGCAGAGAACGCCCGGACTTTAATGGCAAAGTTACCCGAGGTTACCTTAGAGCCGGATGCGTTATCAATAGATCCATTCCAGAAAATAGACTTAGCTCCTTTGGTAGCAGGTGCACTGAAAGAAGCGGTTACTGTACCTGAGGTTACTTCGACAATCTGGATTTTCACGGAATCAGCACTTTGATTGAGGAAATATGAAATGGATACACTATCATTGCCATAAATCATTTGGGTTTTGCTGGCCCTGATTTCGGAAGCAAACGGAATAGCTAATGATGCTGTTGTCATCCCAACCAGACAAGCAATTACTAATAATATACATAAAACGTTTTTCATTTGCACTACCTCCTTATAAATAAAAAAATAATAATATGCAGTCATCGAAATGACTAGAAACTAAATTTATTTCACCTCCTTTATGTTTGAAAATATTATCATTACAATCAAACAGCAGACTGGTTATTAAAATAACGAATCTCTGTCTCTTCTTGAAAATTAACTTAAATCAATCATAATGTCAATAAAAAAATTAAAATTTAATTGTTGTAATAATAATGCAGATATGGTAGGGAGACCGGGACTGATCGCTTTTATTAAACTGAATATGTTACATATAACATTGATAATGGTGCAAATATATTAACTAAAGGGGGCCTTAGAAAAGGCTATCAGGGATGACTTTCGGAGAGCACCCAAGACCAATAGTTACTTACATAACCGGTTAATATCGTTTCTTTTTCCAAGACGAAGGGTACCCGAGGCAGCTTTGAGCTGCCTCGGGTATCCCTCCACTTTTATTATGAAGAAAGTAGAACGCTCCCTATGATAAAATGGTAAATTACAATTCAAGCATTTCCAAGAGGTCATAAAATCCGTGATTGAACGATATACGCTTCCTGCTATGCAGGAATTATGGAGTGAAGAAAGCAAGTACCAGTCTTGGCTGGATGTGGAATTAGCGGTATGTGATGCCTGGGCCAAACGAGGCAGGATCCCGGCTAAAGATATTAAGGCGATCCATAAAAACGCTAAGTTTGATATTCAACGAGTTTTGGAAATAGAAGCAACCGTCAAACATGATGTGATTGCTTTCCTGACCAATGTAAATGAATTTGTCGGCCCTTCGGGTCGTTATATTCATGTGGGAATGACATCCAATGATTTAGTAGATACGGCTCAAGGAATCCGACTCAAGAAAGCCGTTGAAATAGTCTCCTTAGAACTCGATAAGACGATTCAAATATTAGCTAAAAAAGCCCAAGAACATAAATATACCTTACAGATGGGCCGTTCTCATGGAATTCATGCCGAACCGATTACCTTCGGACTGAAGCTCGGGATGTGGTGCAATGAGATGATTCGGAACCGGGAACGATTACAACGAGCTGGGGAATCGGCCTGTTGCGGTAAGATCTCCGGTGCAGTGGGTACTTATGCGGCCATTCCTCCGGATATTGAAAAAGAAGTATGCAAAAATCTGGGATTAGCTCATGAACCTATCGCCAATCAGGTTGTTCAACGAGACCGTCATGCAGAATTATTAAGTATGTTAGGGATTTTGGGTGCAACCATTGAAAAAATAGCCATGGAAATCAGGCATTTACAGCGAACCGAAGTTCTGGAAGCAGAAGAACCTTTCACTAAAGGACAAAAAGGGTCTTCGGCGATGCCTCATAAACGAAATCCTGTAACCTGCGAACAGCTTTGTGGGTTAGCCCGGATTCTCCGTACTAACGCCTTGGCATCCGTAGAGAATATTGCCCTCTGGCATGAACGGGATATTTCCCATTCTTCGGTAGAACGAATTATCATTCCCGATAGTACGACTTTGGCCCAATATATGTTGGTTAAACTCAATTGGGTCTTATCTGATATGGTAGTTTATAAAGAGAATATGCTCGCCAATATGCAGAAATCCTGCGGGCTGGTTTATTCCCAGCAGGTGCTGTTGGCACTTATTGGTAAAGGAATCACCCGGGAAACAGCCTATGCTATGGTGCAACGCAATGCCATGCAATCCTGGAAAGATAAAACCCAATTTATTGATTTATTAAGTAATGACCCGGAAGTCACGGAACTCCTCTCTACAAAAGAATTAAAAGCATGCTTTGACCCTAAAGTGTTCACTCATCACGTGGACCAAATTTATAAAACACAGGTATGGAATAATGGACCCCAAACAAGGAAAAAGACTCTACGAAGGAAAAGCTAAAGTTGTTTATGCTACTTCGAACAAAGATTTGTATATCCAGTATTTTAAGGATGATGCGACGGCCTTTGATGGTAAGAAGAAAGGCACAATAGCTTCTAAAGGAATTTGTAATAACACCATTTCTGCTGAACTCTTTACGATGCTGGGAAAGAAAGAGATTCCTACGCATTTTGTGAAACTCTTGAGCGACCGGGCAATGCTCGTGAAGAAACTGGATATTTTGAAAGTGGAAGTCATTGTCCGCAATATTGCTGCCGGCAGTCTTTGTTCCCGGCTGGGTTTAAAAGAAGGGGATCCTCTGAAATCCCCCATTTTGGAATATTGCTATAAAAATGATGCTTTACATGATCCCCAGATTAACCTGTATCATATTCTGGCTATGGGATTAGCGACCAAAGCCCAGATGAAACAGGTGGATGAATATTCCTTCAAGATTAATAAAATCCTACAGGCCTTTTTCAAGAAAAAAGGATTGCTTCTGGTGGATTTCAAACTGGAATTTGGTATTCATAAAGGGAAAGTATTGCTGGGAGATGAGATATCCCCGGATACCTGCCGGTTCTGGGATGCCAAGACGAAAGAGAAACTCGATAAGGACCGGTTCCGCCGGGATTTAGGCAATGTCGAAGAAGCCTACCAGGAAGTCCTGAAACGAATTACTAAATAAAATCTGGAATTCCCGGATAGTTTCATTATTCCGAAAGGAAAGATAGTTGGTCATGGTTAAACATGAATCTCTAACTCCGAAGCAAATTGTCGCTGAACTGGATAAATATATTATCGGCCAGTCCGAAGCCAAGAAATCCGTAGCGATTGCGTTACGAAACCGGATTCGCCGGACCCGTCTGTCTGCTGAACTGCAAGAAGAGATTATTCCCAAAAATATCATCATGATCGGTCCGACGGGAGTCGGTAAGACCGAAATATCCCGACGTTTAGCGAAGATTGCCGATGCCCCGTTTATTAAAGTAGAAGCAACTCGCTATACGGAAGTCGGATATGTTGGCCGGGATGTAGAATCCATCGTTCGGGATTTATTGGAAATTGCCATTAATATGGTTAAAGCTGAGCGAATGGAAACGGTTAGGGCAAAAGCCGAAGAATCGGTAGAAGAGCAATTACTGGATTTGTTATTACCCCCCCGTAAAACCCGCAAGAATTCCCGTACCCAGCCTCCTGCTGGTACTGATTTACCGGATGTGGATTGGCAGAAACAGGAAGAAGATCGCTGGATTCGTACCCGAAACAAAATCCAGGAACAATTAGCAGCCGGTCTTATGGAAGACCACAATGTAGAACTGGAGATTAAAGAATCCACTGCGCCAATGGTGGAAATTCTGGGCGTTACTGGTTTTGATGAGAATATCGGTAAAGATTTCCGGGATATGCTGGGGCACATGATGCCTGCCAAGAATAAAGACCGGAAAATGACTGTTGCTGAAGCTCGCCGGGTCTTAATGAATGAAGAAATGGAAAAATTAATTGACCGGGAAGCAGCGATTCGAGAAGCCATTCAACGGGTGGAATCATCCGGAATCGTTTTTCTGGATGAAATTGATAAGATCGCCGGTCGGGAATCCGGTCGTTCTGGTCCAGAAGTCTCGCGAGAAGGAGTCCAGCGCGATTTACTCCCTATTATTGAAGGAGCTACGGTTAATTCCAAGCATGGAATGGTGGATACCCGGCATATTCTGTTTATTGCCGCCGGGGCTTTTAATGTCGCTAAACCTTCCGATTTGATTCCGGAACTCCAGGGACGGTTTCCAATCCGGGTAGAATTGAAGTCTTTGACCAGGGACGATTTTGTCCGGATTCTGACTCAACCCCAGAATGCCCTGATTAAACAATATACAGCCTTGCTTTCTACCGAAAATGTTCAATTGGAATTTACTCCAGCCGCGATTGAATCTATTGCAGAGTTAGCGCAGAAGGTCAATGAAACGATGGAAAATATTGGTGCCCGCCGGCTCCATACCCTCTTGGAAAAACTACTGGAAGATATTTCGTACGATGCTCCCGATTCCATTTCCGGTAATATTATTATTGATGCTCCCCAAGTTCAAGAAAAACTTACCCCCTTGGTCAAGGATGAAGATTTAAGCCGCTATATCCTTTGATTATCCCTGTTTTATGTCTTTTTCTTTCCCCGATTTGACTCCCTAGGACACTTCATTCTATAATCGGATAATACGAATATCGAAATATTAGGACTATGAAACAATGGAATTAATTCACGAACGTGCCAGAGAATTGATGAGATGCTTAGATACAATTATGGCACAGTTACATAAAGCCGAAAAAGTTCAGGTTGAAGAATTCCCCATCAGCCCGCAGGAATTTCGAATTGTGATTATACTTGGAGATCAGACGGGATTAACCATGACCGAACTGGCAGAAAAGCTGAACTTGGCGATGAGCACCATGACTTCCGTCATTGATCGGATGATAGAAAAGAATTTAGTGAACCGCGAACGTTCGGAAGATGACCGTCGTATCGTCCGAGTCTTTTTAACAGACCAGGGAAAAGTTTTTTATCAAAAAATATATCACCACCGATTACAAATGGCACTCACGATGTTAAGTTCCTTGAGTGATAATGACCAGCAATTACTTTTGAGTTTATATAAGAAAATTCAAAATCAGGTGAATCCCGGTTTGCATTCGGAAGAAAGCCGGTATTCTGGATGAAAATGGGAACATATTCCTGATTAAATACGTCAAAATAAATAAGCCATTGAAAACTATCGAGCCTGGTTAAGTTTACATTTTAAGAAAGGTCGGGACTGGAGTAGGAATTTTTGTCCCACAAATGACTGTGAAAAATACGATTAAATCTTTCTCTTATTGGATGGCCGTGGTAATGGGCCTCTTTATATGGATCTCCCAAATTCCTGCTAATGCGGTTGAAGTAACGCATTTAACTCTGGAACAAGCCTTGGAAAAAGCGGCGGCTAACCATCCTAATTTACGGGTTGCTCAAGAATCCATCAGCCAGGCTACCAGCCAATTTCGTTCCTCCCAATCGGCCTATTATCCCCAGCTAAATCTCAATAGTAATTTAAACCGCAGCCGATCAGATGGGGTTGATGCTTCCGGGTATGCCTATTCAGTGTCCGCCTCTCAATTATTGTTTGATTTTGGTAAGACTCCTTCCTTAATCCGCCAATCAAAAGCTAATATTGAAATTCAGAAATTGAATTACACGAAAGCGGAGTTAAGCATTTATTTGAATGTGAAGACTGCTTATTATGGACTGGTGGCAGCCCGGGAAAACTTAAAAACTGCTAATGATACACTGGAGAGTTCTAAATTACATCTTAAATTAGCGAATGTTTCTTATGAAGTAGGTAAGGCAGCTAAACTGGATGTTACCAATGCTGAGGTGGAAGTAGCCAATTCCCAGCTTACCCTCACCAATGCAAAAAATAATTATCAGATTGCCATCCGGACCCTTAATAATTCAATGGGGCTGGATGCCAATACCTATGATGATTTGATGCTGATTGACCCCCCTATTGCGAAAGTGACGACCAACATATCCAGTTTAATTAACACTGCCCAGGCTAATCGTCCGGATATTGTCAGTTATAAATATCAGAAAGATCAATTAATGAATGCTTTATATTATGCCCGGCATGGCCATTATCCGTCGGTTTCGGCCAGTGGGTCTGCAGGGCAATCGGGTAGCAGTATGCCGATGGATGACAGTTGGTCAATAGGCGTATCTTTGGGTATGGATTTGTTTGATGGAATGAAGACTGAGCAACAGATTAAAAACTACGACTCCCAGATTAGAGCTTTGAATGATACTTATCAAAAAAGTATTCAGGACCTGCAGTTAGAAGTAACAACCGATTTCTTGAATGTTAAAAATGGGGAAGAGAAAATTGCTGATTCCCAGGTTTTAGTCAAACAAGCCAAAGAATCATTAGATTTAGCAACCGGGCGGTATGAAAATGGATTGGGAACTATCCTGGACCTGACTGATGCCCAGGTTTCTTACACCAATGCCCAGGTTTCGCTGACACAATCTATTCTGGATTATCAAACCAATTATGCCAAACTGCTTTCAGCCCTGGGAGAAAAATAGACAGATCATCCGGACTTGAATATCGCCATTAAAAAATAAGTAAATTCAATTGAGGTAATAGCATGAAAAAGATTCTAAAATGGAAATGGTTTTATATCTTTCTGGTTATCATCATCGGAGGAGGATACTGGTTTTATTCCTATTACAACAGTAAAAACAAGAAGCAAACATTCCGGACTATGAAAATAGATCAGGGTGATATTGCCGAGACCGTGACGGCGACCGGGAATTTGCAGGCCGTTATCCAGATTGATGTGGGAAGCCAGGTATCGGGAATCATTCAAAATATTTATGTGGATTTTAATTCTCAGGTTAAAAAAGGCCAGCTCATTGCTTTGATTGATCCCAGTGTTTACCAGGACCAGGTGACTCAGGCCAGAGGGAATTATGATTCCGCAATCGCCGATGTGAATAATGCGGTGGCTAACCTGGCCAGTGTCAAAGCAGATTTGGTCAATCTACAGTCAGCGATCTTAACGGCTAAGGCCAATGCTAATAAGGCAAAAACCGTGGAAGATAATTACCTGCGCACTTATAAACGATATCAGCAATTACGGGAGAAGGATTTAGTATCCCAGAGTGATTTGGATGGTGCTCAGACCGATTACGATTCGGCAGTAGCCAGTAGATCTGCCGCGGATGCTCAGGTGGCCTCAGCGGAAGCCCAGCTGGAGACCGGCAAAGCTAAGATTACTTCGGCAGAAACCCAGATTGTATCAGCAAAAGCATCCGTAAGCCGGACTAAAGCTGCCTTGAATCAAGCCAACTTAAATTTAAGTTATACCCGGATTATTGCTCCAGTTAACGGAACGGTAATTGCTAAAAATGTAGAAGTGGGCCAGACTGTGAATGCCAGTTTCTCAGCGCCTTCGTTATTTATTATTGCGGAAGACCTGACCCAAATGCAGGTTATCGCCAGTATTGATGAAGCGGATGTAGGCAAAGTACGTGAAGATCAAAAAGTGAATTTCACCGTAGATGCCTATTCAGATAAAATATTCCATGGAATTGTGAACCAGATTCGTTCTCAATCTTCTACTGCGCAAAATGTTATTACCTATCCGGGAGTGGTTAATGTATCCAATCCGGATTTGGAATTGAGACCCGGAATGACAGCTAATATTTCGTTCATTGTTTCTGAACGTCCCGGGGTTTTAAGATTACCCAATGCGGCCCTGCGTTTTAAGATGGATGATGATAGTAAATCGCCATCCACGACCAATAATAACCGCAGTTTTCAGGGACAAGGCCAGAGTCAGGGTGGCCCAGGCCAGGGTGGTCAGAGTCAGGGTCAGGGAAGAAATCCCGAATGGAAAAAGAAAAAAGCCGAAGGGTTTAAACATACCAAAGTGTATGTGCTTGGTCCGGATAAGAAAACTGCAATTCCTACGGATTGTATGACCGGTATCACCGATGGCAGTTTTACAGAAGTCTTCTCATCTAAATTAAAAGCAGGCGACGAAGTGATTGTTGGATACAGTACTCCGGATGCGACAACCGCAGCCAAATCTCCATTAAATAGTAATCCGATGGGTGGTGGACCGCGGCGAATGTAGCGGGTAAACCTATGACAAACGTTATTGAAGTTGAACATTTAACTAAAAATTACCAGATGGGTGATGTGACAGTCCATGCCATGCGTGGAGTATCCCTGCAGGTTACTGAAGGAGAATTCGTAGCCATCATGGGAGCCTCCGGTTCTGGAAAATCTACGCTCATGAATATCCTGGGTTGTTTAGATCAACCCTCTGCCGGGGTTTATCGTCTGGATGGAACCGATGTATCCTCATTAACCCGGGACGAATTGGCGGAAATTCGGAATAAACGAATCGGGTTTATTTTTCAACAGTTTAATCTGCTTTCCCGAACCACGGCAATCGAAAACGTTGAACTTCCCATGATGTATAACAATACCTCCCATAAGGACCGGCTGGCTAAGTCAATGGAAGCATTAACGATTGTTGGGTTAGCTGAGCGCGCCCATCATTATCCGAACCAGCTTTCCGGCGGACAACAGCAGCGGGTGGCAATTGCCCGTTCCTTGGTCAATGATCCAACTATGATTCTTGCCGATGAACCTACCGGGAATTTAGATTCCCGGACCAGTGTGGAAGTAATGGGTATTTTGCAGAAATTAAACAAGGACAAAAATATTACGATTGTAATGGTGACCCATGAGCGGGATATTGCTCAGTATTCAAAGCGGAACATCGTTTTCAAAGATGGCAGAATTAAATTGGACAAGATAGTTGAAGATCGCCTGGATGCGGAAGAAGAATTGGCGAAAATGCCAGTGGGAATAGACGATGAGGAGGTTGCATAATGAACGTAGGGATAATTCTTAAAACTGCGTATACTGCATTGAAGCGTAATCGGCTTCGTTCCGGGCTGACCATGCTGGGGATTATTATTGGTGTGGCTGCAGTCATCGTTATGATTAGTGTTGGTCAAGGAGCCAAATCTTCAGTAGAGACCCAAATTGCCAGTATGGGAGTTAATATATTATTTATTGGTCCGGGGAGTATGAGTACGGGTGGTCAGCGCTTGGGGTTTGGGGCCGTTCAGACCTTAACACCGGGAGATGCGGATGCCATCACCCGGGAATGCCCCTCGGTTTTGGCGGCATCACCCAGTTTAACTTCCGGTGGCCAGTTAATTTATGGAAATCAGAACTGGAGTACGTCTATTATTGGTGCCTCACCGTCTTATTTTACTATTCGAGACTGGGTGTTTGAGGCCGGACAGCCATTTAGCGATGCGGATGTGAACAGTGCCGTTAAAGTGTGTGTACTCGGCCATGATGTTTATGATAATCTCTTTCCAGATGGTGAAAATCCCATCGGGAAAACCATCCGGGTTCGAAGTGTTCCCTGCAAGATTGTTGGGCTTCTAAAGGCCAAAGGACAGGCGGGAATGGGCCAGAACCAGGATGACGCGATATTCATTCCCTATACGTCCTTAATGAAGCGGATTTTAAATCGGAACTATATCCAATTTATCCTGGTATCGGCTGTTTCTCAGGCCCGGATGCAAGCTGCTCAAGACGAAATATCTGCTTTACTTCGGCAACGTCACAAAATCAAGCCGGGTGCGGATGATGACTTTTTTGTCCGCAGTCAGAATGATATGACGGCGATGGCCACGCAAACCTCCACTATTCTTACGTTATTATTGGGGAGTGTGGCTTCTATTTCGCTGATTGTCGGTGGAATAGGAATTATGAATATCATGTTGGTATCCGTCAGAGAGCGAACCCGGGAAATCGGAATCCGGATGGCCGTGGGAGCCAAAGGCAGTGACATTATGATGCAATTCCTGGTGGAATCCATTGTGTTAAGTGTCTTGGGAGGATTTATTGGCATTGTGCTGGGGGTTGGCGGGTCGCAGGCGGTTTCGTATTTTGCCCAATGGCCAACCTATATTTCACCGGTATCAATAGTTCTTGCGATTGGATTTTCATCCGGAATCGGAGTGTTTTTCGGGTTTTATCCGGCACGGACAGCGGCCCAGTTAAATCCTATTGATGCCCTTCGTTACGAATAACCAATTAACTTTATAACAGACTTTTTTACTAACGCCGCTTTCCAGAGAATGGAAAGCGGCATTAGTTTTAATATTGACCGTAAAGACAGGCGGCTTTGACCATGGCCCGGATATTTTCTGCGGGGGATTTTTGCGGAATATCATCGCCGGAGCCCAGCATGTACCCACCGTTAGGCATTCCTGCTTCCAGACATTTTTTGGATTCTTCCAGTACCTGTTCCGGGGTGCCATTTAATAAAGTCAGCGTATTCACTCCACCCATCAGGCAAAGACGATCTCCGACCCGATTTTTAGCATCGGCGACTTGGACTCCACCCAGAGGGTCAAGAGGTTCAATCCCGTCCACACCTGTTTCCGCCATCATTTCAAAGAGGGGAGTCGAGTTTCCGCAAATATGCAGATAGACTTTCACCCCATAAGAATGAAATACTTCCGCCGCGCGTTTATGCCGGGGCAGACAGAACTCCCGGTATTGTTTGGGAGAGATGATACTGCAGGAAGCCCAGGCATCACCGATATAGATTCCATGCACTCCAGCTTCAATATAAGCCTTACCCATTTCGATACTGATATCGGTTCCGATATCCATGATTTTGTGAGCCAGTTCCGGCTCTTCATAAAGGTCCAGCATTCCCTGATTAGAGCCGCGCATTTCGGTCAGGAAATTCATAGATTGAGCGGCACAATGTCCGGTAATAAAGACCGTATCCCCAAACCGCTTAACAGCTTCTTTAATAGTTTCCATCCGGCCCTTATTAAAATACTCCTGCATGGGCATGATTTTAATCTTATCCAAATCCGACTCTTTTTCGATCGGAGGCGTATTATCTACCGCTACCGGAAGGTCATCTTCTGGAATTCGGGTAACTAGTTCCCTGGTTAATTTATTTCGAAAGAAGGATTCCCCATTTTGGGAGAATAATTCCAAATCCTGATTCCAGTCATTAGGAGGGGTGGCATAAAGGGTTAATCCATCAAATCCATAATCGAGTCCAACATTCCAGATAATCTCATTTATCAGGGAGGGGTTTTTAGTGACTTCGGAATATTTGATTCCGGCAACCTGTGCCCCATGATAAGCGGTAAAAACCGGGTAAATCGGTACTCGATCAGGAATCTCTCGATTCATGGCGGCCCTGACCCGTTCTTTAGAACTCCAATTTTTCATAGTATTCATGTCCTTACAGATAATCTCCACCTAATAGAGGGTCAGTATATCATCATGAGTTTGTCTACCCACCCTGAAATTAAGCCCTTTAATTATAGAATAATAAGCGCTGTTACTGAGTTGAGCGAGAGTCTCTCTTTACAGAAGAAGGGTATCTCGTTAGGATATTTCCATGCCTATTTTAAAGCGAGTGTTACGGTATTTGAAGCCATACCGGTCCCGAATTGGCTTGATTTTGTTCTGTATGGCGGGGATGGCGGCCCTGAATTTCTGCACTATTGGGGGCTTACAACCGATAGTGGATTTGCTCTTTCCCAATACCGCCGGAAAAATCCAGATTATTCCTGCCTATGTCCGGAATTTGAATCCGGCTTTTTTTGAGTCCATTAATCAATATGCCATGGCGCATCGTTGGAATATGTTTGTTGGGTTCTGTGGGGCTTTGGTACTGGCGGGATTCCTGCGGTTTGTTTTCACCTATGCCCAGCAGTTCATGATGGAATACCTGTGCGAAAAGGTGATGATTGATATCCGGAAAGAGTTGTATGCCCATCTCCACAGCCTTTCGATGAGATATTTCACTTCCAAAGATACCGGCAGCCAGATGGCGCGTATTACCTATGATGTAGATATTATTGGCAGGTCACTGGTCTATGGTACCGGGGAAATGATTCGTCAGCCGTTAATGATGCTGGGGTTATTAGTCCTGATGTTTGTTTCGAGCTGGAAACTTTCGCTGGTTACTCTGGTTTTTTTTCCGGTGATGGTCATTCCCTTGATCCGGTTTGGCCAGAAAATCCGGGTACAAACCCGGAAACTTCAGGACGAACGGGCGCTGTTGAATAAACTTCTAATGGAAACGATTTCCGGAATCCGGATTGTGAAAGCCTTCGGGATGGAGGATTTCGAGAAACAGCGGTTCCAGGATAGAATTCAGGCCCTTTTCTATGCTACCGTCAGAATTATCCGTTTTGGTGCCCTGTCTACTCCACTGACCGAATTCTTTGGAGTTTTGGGAATTGTCGGGACTTTAGTGATTACCGCATATTTCGTTTATTTGGGAGATTTGAGCGTGGGGAGGTTCAGTACCTTCCTGGTGGCTTTATTTTCGTTCTACCAGCCGCTGAAGACCCTTTCTAACGCAAATAATCAGTTGCAAGGCGGCTTAGTAGGTGCGGAAAGAGTATTCCAGTTATTAGATACCCCCAGTGATGTTATAGAATCCCCTTCTGCCATTCCGCTGGTTGCTCCCCAAAAAGAAATCCGGTTTGAACATGTTTCTTTTGCTTATGACTATAAAACCCCGGTTCTGAAAGATATTAATCTATCTTTGCCACTGAACAAAGTCATTGCGATTGTCGGGCCTAGTGGTGCCGGGAAATCTACCCTGATTAATTTAATCCCCCGGTTCTATGATCCGACCGAAGGGGGAATTTATCTGGATGGGATTAATATCCGGGAATTCCAATTGAAAAGCCTCCGCCGGAAGACCGGGATGGTGACTCAGGATACGATTCTTTTTGATGATACGGTTTTCAATAATATTGCTTATGGCAGTCCGGATTATGATGTTTCTAAAGTGGAAGATGCGGCCAGGGTCGCCCATGCCCATGATTTTATTATCACTCTCCCGGAAGGGTATCAAACCCGGATTGGGGAACGAGGGGTGAAATTATCCGGCGGCCAGAAGCAACGAATTGCGATTGCCCGGTCTATCCTGAAGAATCCTCCCATTTTAATTTTTGATGAAGCCACCTCTTCATTAGATGCCGAATCGGAACGATTGGTTCAGGATGCCCTCGAAAAACTCATGGCAAACCGGACCACTTTCGTGATTGCCCATCGGTTGTCTACAATCCTTCGTGCGGATTGGATTATTGTCCTCGATAAAGGGGAATTAATTGAAATCGGGACCCATCATGACCTGCTCGCAAAACAAGGGCTCTATTCCAAACTTTATCAAACCCAATTTGCGCATACGAATTATTAAGTATCCACTATTCTTCCTTCTCCCTTACCTATAAATCTAGTTCGAAAACCATTGATATTACTAGGAAAATACGTATTTTCTACGGAGTATACCCAGAGCGGCTTAGAGCCGCTCTGGGTATACTCCGAGGCACGACCATATAAAATCCTTCCCAAAATCATTAGAAATCTATTATTTTTAAGAAGTAGTTTTTCCCTTTTAGTCTCTCCGAGTCTCATTTTTATGGCTCCATCCATTCGATTATTCATGTTGCATGGTCACATTCATTAATCTTTCGGGTATCATTTCTGAATGCTTTAATCAGAAATCCAGTTTTTATCTATAGATTCTTTATAAACCGTTAAAACGGTTCGTTTACAGTTTGGTGACTCTTAACACCCAGTTGAAACTGGGTGCTATTTGATACTGCCAGACGGGCTGTTTTATCAATTAGTACCTGGTTCTAACCAGGTGTTTGAAGTCTAAAACAAATCTATTTCTATTCGTTTTAACGGTTTAATATGTTATACCGTATGATCGTCATGGTGAGGGAGGAAGGGGGTTCGCTTTTGTTTTATTGAATCCACTTCCGACCGAATCCATCTCGTTTATTCTAGCCGGATAATATTAATGAGATTCTTCGGGCATATAAATCAAAACATGCCCTCAAGAATGACAGTGGCAGGGTGGCATGGCTTTAGAATGGCTATATTTTTCTCGACTTTAGGTATGAGAAGGTGTAAAGTAATTTTATGCAGAATTGGATACTGGAAAACTAAAGGATATCATCTGACCACAAAAGACTATGAGCCCCTTACTGGATTCTATTACTTCGGTGCCCGCTAGTATTACCCTGTAACTGTGCGTTAGATCAGCCAAGAACCTACCGGACCGGATGCCCCAATCTCCCGATGATGGAGATACTCGATATTGGTTTAATGGGACAACCTTTACCGATACAAATATCACCAGCGGCCAAACTTATTACTACGCCCTCTTCGCCCATGATAGTAACTTCAACTTCAGCCCCGGAACTGGGATAGCAGTGAACAATCGTAATATTAATTTTAGAAGTCAGATACATATTCAGAGAACAGTATAACTAACACTAATATTAATAATGATATATGCTATAATAGCAATACAAATTGGTGGTTATATTTCCAGATATCTGCGCATTTTAGTCCCCTGATTTTGGAATTAATTATTGAAATTAATTGACAATATAACCCCGGCTTAGGTAAGATATTTCACTTTAAAGGATATTTATCTTTAAAGGGGTCAGTCCCTTTAGTTTCCGGCGAAATTGGCTGTGGAAATAGAGAAAAGACCCGACCAGCAAGACAAAGGGATAGGCCCAGGTAGCTCAGTTGGTAGAGCACCTCCTTGGTAAGGAGGAGGTCGGCAGTTCGATCCTGCTCCTGGGCTCCATTTTTAACTATCCCGAAATTATCAGTCTTGCTAGAATATAGAGAATCTTAATTTATAATTTTTTAATCCATAAACCTTATTAAGGAGTAATACCTAAGGAGATACCTATGGCGAAGGCGAAATTTGAGCGCAAGAAACCGCACGTAAACGTGGGCACGATTGGTCATATTGATCACGGGAAGACAACGTTAACCGCGGCAATCACTAAAGTATTGGCAACCAAAGGGTTGTCCCAGGCGAAAGCCTATGATGATGTAGCGAAAGCCGATGCAAAGATGTTCCGTCGGGATGCGACCAAGATATTAACGGTAGCCTTATCCCATGTGGAATATGAGAGCGAGAAACGGCATTACGCCCACGTAGACTGTCCGGGACATGCGGATTATATTAAGAACATGATTACGGGTGCAGCCCAGATGGACGGCGCCGTCTTAGTCGTGAGTGCGGCGGATGGCCCGATGCCTCAGACTCGGGAACACATTTTGTTAGCCCGCCAGGTCAATGTTCCGGCGATCGTGGTTTTCTTAAACAAATGCGACTTAGTAGATGATTCGGAGATTCTGGACTTAGTAGAACTGGAAACCCGTGAATTATTATCGAAATACAATTATCCCGGCGATAAATCCCCCGTGATTCGTGGGAGTGCGACCAAAGCTGCCGATGATCCGAGTGGCGATGGTGGCAAACCGATCTGGGACTTAATTGCCGCGATGGATAGTTTCATTCCGGACCCCGTGCGGGAAACAGAGAAACCGTTTCTGATGAGTATCGAAGACGTCTTTTCCATTACTGGTCGTGGAACCGTGGTTACCGGTCGTGTCGAACGAGGCGTAGTTAAAGTCGGCGATGAAGTGGAAATGGTCGGATTACGGGATACCCGCAAGACGGTCGTTACCGGAGTAGAAATGTTCCGGAAACTCTTAGATCAGGCGCAGGCCGGAGATAATATCGGAGCCTTACTGCGCGGGGTCGGGAAAGATGAAGTGGAACGCGGCATGGTCTTAGCCAAAACCGGTTCGATTACTCCGCATACCCATTTCAAAGCTGAAGTGTATTGCTTAAGCAAAGAAGAAGGTGGACGGCATACTCCGTTCTTTACGGGCTATCGTCCGCAATTCTATTTCCGTACCACGGATGTGACTGGAGTTGCTGATTTACCGAAAGATCGGGAAATGGTAATGCCGGGCGATAACGTGACGATGGAAGTGAAACTGATTGCTCCGATTGCGATGGAACAGGGTTTACGGTTCGCGATTCGGGAAGGTGGACGGACGGTTGGTGCCGGTGTCGTTCATGAAATTATTAAGTAAATAATACCCCTGCTTTAATTTACTATTTGGCAAAACAGCAGGTTTTATAATAAAATAGATAGTACTCCGGCTTATCCTCGTGAAGGGTAAGCCGGATTTTTCCCTGCGGTGGAACTGGATATTATGTCCGCAGGTTGAGTTATTCAGCCGTTCCGGTTACAAGTAATACCCGGAATCGCATAACGGATCGTGAAGCGAGTAGGCCAGTAGCTCCAATTGGTAGAGCGCCGGTCTCCAAAACCGGGTGTTGGGGGTTCGAGCCCCTCCTGGCCTGCCATTATTCTCGGCAAAAAATCAATAAGGAAAAGGAATTTTCCGAACTATGAGTTTCTTGGATAAGACCACACAGTTTCTCGGCGAAGTAAAATCAGAACTGATTAAAGTGAATTGGCCTGACCAGAAAAGTATCATCGGTTCTACCACCATCGTGGTCATAACCACGGTCGTTATGATGGTCTTTCTCTGGGTAATGGACCTGATATTTTCAGGTGTTTTACGGATGATATTCCGCTAAAACCGCAAACGGACAGGATAGAACAATGGCAAAACAATGGTATGTGTTGCACACTTATTCGGGACATGAGAATAAGGTCAAAACCAATATAGAGAAGAAGATGAACCAGGAAGGATTAAATCAATATGTCCTCCAGGTGACCATTCCTTCTGAAACCGTAGCGGAAATTCGGGACGGGAAACGATATAACACCCTCCGGAAGATATTCCCCGGATATGTGATGTTGGAAATGGATATCCCGGAAGCCGAAAAAGGCAGTGAAACCGAATTAGCTATTCGGGAAATCTACCAGAAAATCAGGGATATTCCTGGAGTAACCGGGTTCTTAGGGACAGCGACCAAACCGGTAGCTTTACGCCCTGAAGAAGTTGAAAATATTATGTCTCAGGCCAGTGGAGCCCAAAAGAAACCTAAGGCCAAACAAACCTTTACCATTGGTGAAAAGATTAAAGTCATTGAAGGACCGTTCGCTAACTTCTATGGTTCAGTGACTGATTTTAGTGTTGAAAAAGGCAAATTAACTGTCGAAATATCTATCTTCGGCAGACCGACTCCCTTGGAACTGGATGTTTTCCAGGTCGAGCGGGAATAAAGTAACCAATATCCAGAACTCAGTTCAAGAGGAGTATAACCCATGGCGCCAAAAAAGAAAGTTCAAGCGCAAGTTAAATTGCAGATTCCCGGCGGCCAAGCCAATCCTGCCCCCCCGGTAGGTCCGGCTCTCGGTCAACAGGGCATCAATATTATGGAATTTTGTAAGCAGTTCAATGCCAAAACCCAGGATAAGCCGGGAATGGTTATTCCGGTTATTGTTACCGTTTATGCTGACCGGAGTTTCACTTTTGAATTGAAGACCCCGCCTGTTTCTGCATTGTTAAAGAAGACGGCTGGTCTGGCGAAAGGATCCGGTGCGAATATCAAGACCAAAGTGGCTAAAGTAACTAAAGCCCAAGTCAAAGAAATCGCCCAGATGAAGATGCCGGATTTAAACTGTCATACCATCGAATCCGCCATGAAACTGGTGGAAGGTACCGCCCACAGTATGGGCATTGATGTTATTTCTTAATCAGGACCTTAAGGCTCTGATCATCTAAATTTATATATTGGGAGTTTCACTTTAAGTGAAACGCTAAAACCAAGGAGGTTTTATGGCTAAACGTTCAAAACGCTATCAAGCGATAGCAAAACTGGTAGATGTTAACAAAGTCTACACCCTCAGTGAATCCGCAGACTTAATTAAAAAGACTGCGACCGCAAAATTCCCCGAAACCGTAGAACTGGCAATCAAACTTGGAATTGATGCCAAGCAGGCTGATCAGCAGGTTCGCGGGACTACCACTCTTCCCTTCGGTACCGGTAAAGTAGTTCGGGTATTAGTATTTGCCCGCGGCGAAAAACAGAAAGAAGCCCAGGATGCAGGTGCGGATATCGTCGGCGCTGAAGACCTGATTGAAAAAGTAACCGGTGGTTTTACCGATTTCGATATTGTCATTTCTACCCCGGATATGATGCGCGATGTAGGTAAACTCGGGAAAGTCTTAGGTCCGAAAGGATTAATGCCGAACCCGAAAGCCGGAACCGTGACCGCAGAATTAGCTAAAGCGGTTAAGGATTTTAAAGCCGGTAAGATTGAATACCGTACGGATAAAAATGGTTTAGTGACTGTTCCAGTGGGTAAAACCAACTTTGAAGTTGCGGCTATCTACGGAAACCTGAAAGCGATTATGGAAGCCATTATTCGAGCACGTCCTTCTGCTTGCAAAGGAACCTATATTAAAGCAGTTACCGTGAGTTGTACCATGGGACCTGGAATTAAACTTGATCCCTCCAAGTTCCAATCGGTAGCAACCCTCTAGTCATTAATTAAAACGGAATTTTCTAAAGCCTCTTCATCATGGATTCCATGATGAAGAGGCTTTTTTTATGGGGATTTTAATAACCGGATAATATTCTGGTATAATTTTCAACTATTATGAAAACAACCAATTACACTCTCCGAACTTTCCTTGTGAAAGGTTTATTAATTGCCATGACCGTAACGATTCCTTATAGCAGTGAAGCTCGTTTATTGCGCCCTATGGATTTTATATTTAATCCTGCAGTGGAAGGGGGATCGCCTTATTTAACAGCGACGCCTTCAACCCATCCGGAAGATACCAGCCGAAGAATCAAAATCACTGCGTTTGCCGTGGATACTCCGGAAGCTATCCTGGGAACTCAGGAAGTCCAAGCCAATGCCCCCCTTCATTTTACTTGTCCTAACCGAGGGAAAGGTGAAAACCTGGGCATCCGCGTAGAAGAAATTAAGGATGGAAAATCGTCACTACTCATTGAATGGCATGCGAAATATGTATCCGGGAAATCATTGATGAATTACAAGGGAAATCCTCAATTAAAAAGGCCAGCTGATTTCAAATCGTACTGGAACCGTTCCAAAAAGGAATTGGCAGCCGTACCTATGAATGCCCAAATTATACCCTGGTCTAAAGCGGATACTGAAAATGCCAAAGTCTATAAAGTGTTGTTAAATTCCTTTGGTGGAATGACGATTGCGTGCTGGTATACCGTTCCCAAAGATGTGGACCCATTGAATCCATCGGCGACTCAGAAGAAATATCCTGCCATCCAGGTGATGCCGGGGCATGGGGCAGAAGAACCACCTATGGACCGAGTGAAAGAGGGCTTTATCGTGTTATCTATGAATCCTCGTGGACATGGACCCAGTAATGAATTCTTTAAATTACCGGAAGCTCATCATCTCTGGAATATTGAAGACTCCGATAACTATTATTACCGGGCTGCTTATATGGATTGTGTGCGTGGAATAGATTTTCTGTCTTCCCGTCCGGAAGTGGATTCTAAACATATCGGTGCGGAAGGAGGAAGTCAGGGCGGGGCCTTGACGATTGCGTTATGTTCCCTTGATTCCCGAGTTAAAGAAGGTACCGCCAATGTTCCCTATCTTAGTAATTTTTGGGATTTCGGAGTATTGAGTTCCATCGGTTCCGGGATGGCTTTTATTGAGAAGATGAAAGACCCAATTATCGGTAATAAAGTCCAGAAAACTCTAAGTTATATTGATGTCTCTAATTTAGCCGGATGGGTTAAATGCCCATTGGAAGTAACGGTTGGTTTGCAAGACCGGGTATGTCCCCCATTGAATGGGATTGTGGTCATTAATCAGCTTCAGGATGGAGTTATCCGGAAACTGGTATTTGACCCTGCTGCAGACCATGAAATCACTCCGCTGATGCGGCAGGAAAATATGGATTGGCATAAAACATTCCTGTTAGAAAAGAAATAGAGTTAGATGCCTGCTGAAACCTCTTCCCTGCAACGACCTTTTCGAGTGGTGCATATTACCGATATGCACATGAAGCATGATTTGGATGCCGCCCGGAAAATCCGAGCCTGCATGGAGCAAATCTATTCTTTATCAACTCCTCCGGATTTAATTTTGAATGGTGGGGATATGGTTTTTGATTCCCTGGCGACGGAATGGTACTGGGTGAGTCAGTGGTGGAATCTTTGGACGGAGGTTATGAAGGATTTCACAAAGATTCCCATGGAACATTGTATCGGGAATCATGATATCTGGGGGATTCATCAAAAAGAATGTAAGTCCATTGGGAATGAACCCTACTATGGTAAGAAAGCGGTTATGGGTAAATGCGGTTTAGAAAGCCGATATAGAAGTTTTAATCAAGGGGGATGGCATTTCATTATTCTCGACAGCAGCCTTCCTCAGGATGGTTATGGGTATACTGCTTGTCTGGATGATGAACAATGGAAATGGCTCCAGACCGATATTGCGGCTGTATCTCCAACGACTCCAATCTTAACTCTCTCCCATATTCCGCTGTTATGTGCCTGCGCTTTTCTGGATGGAGATAATGAGAAATCCGGGAACTGGACGGTACCCGGTGCCTGGATGCATCTGGATATTCGCCGAATTAAAAATCTCTTTTATCATTATCCAAATGTGAAACTATCTTTGTCGGGGCATATCCATCTCTACGACCGAGTGCAGTATAACGGGGTCACTTATATTTGCAATGGTGCTGTCTGTGGTAACTGGTGGAAAGGGTCTTATCAGGAAACTCCTCCGGGATTTGGAGTGGTAGATTTATATCCGGATGGTTCTTTCCAGGATTGGTATATTCCCCTTCGGAATGAGATGGATTAATTTTTCGGTAGGGGGTTAGAAACGCGATCATTATTTCAATAATGTAGTTTAGAAAAACAGTAAGATTGTGTTACAATTTCTCATTCAGTAATTATTCTCCTAATAGGAGGGAGGGATAAATAGTTATGAAAAAAGGAGATTTCCTTTGGCTTTTAGTATTAGCATTAGTTGTTGCTTTTCTAGCGTTTCCTAAGACCAATAATATTTTTGTTACTTTAACAACCACCTGTCCCTTTATGATGGGATTTACTAAGTTTTTCATTCTGGCTACTATGGGTGAACTCTTAGCCATTCGGATTGTTTTGGGGGATTATAAAGAACCAAAAGGGCTTATCTGGCGGGCGATTGTCTGGGGGTTTCTGGGATATTGTTTTGTCGTGATATTTCCGCTATTTCGGGGTGGAGTTATCTTTTGTGCCAAACAAGGTTTTCTACCCAAAGTGATCTGGATGACAACCGATAAACTTTTGCCGCCGGAACTTATGTTCTGGGGAAAATTAGCAACCGCACTTATTACCAGCGCTTTAATCAATATTGCTTTTGCACCTGGATTTATGGCCTTCCACCGGATTACCGATACTTATATTGATATGATGGATGGTAAAATTACTAACCTTCCGAATGTGGCATTGAAGGATGTGATTCAGAAAATTGATTGGAACGGGTTTGTCAGTTTTGTGGTTTTAAAGACCATTCCATTCTTCTGGATTCCGGCCCATACCATTACCTTTTCATTACCCCCGGCTTATCAGATTATGATGGCGGCAATGTTAGGTATTGCATTAGGATGTATTCTGGCGTTCGCTAAACGGCGTAATCAACCTGCCAAATAAATTGTTATTATAAATATTTTTAATGATGGAGTGTTCCTGAATATGAATAAGGAGCACTCTTTTTTATTATGGGATTATCTTCAGAGAGTGGATAGATTAAAGATGGATAGTAGGAAAGGTAAAGGGAATAAAACATCAAAGATAAGGAAGTATTTCTATTTTATTGAAAACTCTATACCCAGGTGTCTACTGGTGTTAGAAACTCATCCAACCAATAATAATTGATAGATATCTAACAATTATTGTATAAATTAAATACATGGTATATGGGAGGGAACCCGAGGAAGCTCTGAGCTGCCTCGGGTATGCTCCACTATCGAAAACTTATTTCCTAATAATATTTATAGGTTTCGAACCAAATTTATAGTTCATTGATGAGAGACAAATAGGGTTAAACTAATCGTTCAAACCACTCATTTTTGGGGTACCAGTGACTAAGCTGGACATTGCTTAAGATGATCAATTAACTCCTGTAGATTGCAGGTTGCGACACAGACATATTTATCTGCGCCCCCATAATAAACAAAGAGAGTTCCATTTACGACGACATTTCCACAGGGGAAAACGACTCCGTTATAAAATCCTTTTGTTTCATAGTCTTCCTGGGGTTCTAATATCCAGTCCGGGGTCCGGTGCAGAATTTTAGAGGGATCATTCAAATCCAGCAGAAATGCGCCCACCCGGTAATATTTATCTTCACCTACCGCATGATAAAGTGTAAGCCATCCATCGGGTGTTTTAATGGGAGGGGTACTGCCTCCAATTTTTCTCTCCCAACCATATTTACTCCGAGCCAGCAGTTTGCTGTTTTTAAAGTCTAGAACATCGTCCGCAAAAGAGATCCAGATGGCAGGCTCATCCGTCCCATATTCTGGACCAACCCAGTTCATGGGACGATGCAGCATAGCAAACTTCCCATTAATTTTCTCTGGAAAGAGGATAACATCCCGGTCATCCACGTCTGGACGGGTTATTCTCCCTACTCGGATAAAGGATTTAAAATCTTTCGTAATTGCTAATCCGGTGATGGTTGAATTGGTTTTTAAATTGCGAGGATAATCCGGAGGACAAACCGGTACCAGGTAACGACGTTTTTCATTGGGAAGCCAATATTCTCCCGGAGGAAAGGGACGGGTAGCATAGGTAATAAAATAGGAATCATCGAATTTCACAATACGCGGGTCTTCAATACAACCGGCATCAAAACCATCAATACTGGGTGAAAATACGGGTAAATCAGAGACCCGTTCAAAGTGATAACCATCTTTGCTTTTTGCCAGACCCAGATAGATTTTATGTTCCGGTTCATTCCCGGCACAGCGATAAAGTAAAAGAAATTCCTTCCGGGTTTCGTCGTACCATGCTCCGGGATTAGTTACTACAGAATTTTCCCAGAAATTTGCAGGGTTAGGAGAGAGGATTGGATTTCCTTTAAACCGTTCCAGTTTCATAAGTTACCTCTAAAAAAAGATTTTATTATTAATAATACTAGCATTTGTTCCTGATGGGAATAAAAAGGGCTATTTTGCTATAATTATCTAACTTTAATACCATCAAAGAAGGAAATATAAATGAAACGCTTTTTAGTCGTTTTGGTTATTCTATGCGCATTAATCATTAGTGGTTGTGGCAGTTCTCAGGAAAGAGCCCGTAAAGAATTAGGTGCCCTGGGAGTTCCCTATAGTTTGGATTCTTTCATGGAATGCGCTAAAAATGATGATCAATGGGCCATTAAGCAATTTATCAAAATTGGAATCAATCCGAATGCCAAAGATAGTAAAAATAAGACTGCACTGCATTATGCGGCAGAAAATGGAAATGTCCAAACCATTGGTGTTTTATTGAATAATAATGTAGATATCAACGCCAAAGATCCCAATGGGTTTACTCCTTTGTTACTGGCGGTAGGTAAATCTCATGCCGAAGCCTGTAAAAATTTGATTGATGCGGGGGCAGATGTGAATGCCAAATCCAATGGCGGAGAATTTCCGCTGGGAGATGCATCTTGGATTGGGAATCCCCAGATTGTACAGTATTTATTGGATGCTAAAGCAGATGTAAATACTAAGAACCTTACGGGTACGACCCCATTAATGATGGCCGCATTTTATGGCCGGACCGAAGTCATCAAGTTATTATTAAAACATAAAGCAGATGTGAGTGTCCGGGATGATAAAGGTAATACGGCGCTTTCCCTGGCACGGCAAGTCAACGTCAAAGAAATCATTGATTTATTGAAAGCCGCTGGTTCCACTGAATAAATTTTGGATTCTCGGACTGTTTTAGAGTTGTCCGAACAGATTACTTCCCGGAGTTCGGGTTATATTTGATACCGCGGTATAATCATACTAATACGAGGCTAAAGGCGAAAGTTCCTCTATGGCAGATATATTAGGTTGGAATTTCATGCACTACTTCGGGGATAAACCCCTGAAAGAGATATTTGCTGACCAGACTCCGGTCTCCATTTTTGACCCGGTGGTGAGTTGGTTGAATATTCCACCCAAGGATTTTATAGAATATACCGAAAACCATCAGGCCTTACCCTTTGAAGGGGTTCCGGGGAATGACCAGGTTTATCGGAAAACGCCGAACTATATGATTACCCAGACCCACCGTCTGTGGTTAACTTTGGATACCCTGCTTCCGTATTTACCTAAAACCGATGACTATCATTTTTTGGATATCGGTGCGCATCCCTATTCCCTGGAAGTGATTTTACGGGAATACTGCCAGTATAAGGGAGAAATTCAGGCTACCGCTAATTTGCCTATTGAAAATATCTGGCGCCCGATTTTTGATCAATATGGAATCCGGATTAGTTATGTCAATCTAGATAAATATGTACTCCCGGATTCCCGGATGCCGGATATCCCGGATCGGTTATCTAATCCAGATAACTCGCTGGATGTTATTCTGCTGGCCCATGTCATTGAACATCTATATCATCCATTAGAATTGTTAAAAGATATCGCCCGGGTGTTAAAACCAGGCGGACACCTGGTGATCTCTACCGATCATGCGTTTCGGTTGAGTGCCTTAGTGAATATGCTGAGTTTAAATCCCTTTCTGCATGACCCGGTTGACCAAACCTCGGCGTTAACCTTTGATTTCTGGCGGGGACATAACCGCTTTTTCACTGAATGGGATTTACGGATTATGCTGGAGCGGGCCGGTTTAAAAGTAGAGCGGGCCGCTTATTGTGAATTTATCTTTAATTCTTTGAACGAGTCTTATTATAAGGAACCGATCTGGAGTATACCCAAATGGAAAGCGGATATCTTGACCAAGATTCCCCAATATCGGAATGAGATTGTAATTATTGCTACCAAGGAATAATTACTCCTGCTATAACTATCAAATGCCGGATTTATTTCTTCTGTGGAGCCTCACGCAAGAAACCCGGTTTAACTCATAAAATAGACACAAATTAGTCCATGCCATCTTTTCCATCATATACCGGGTATGTTCCGGGTTCTTCTACGGGAAGAGTTCATCCATCCTTGCTCCATATCTTTGTCTTATTGGTTTTAGGGGCCGTGTTTTTTTTCTTTCGCTTGAATGCATTACCCTTATTGGATCGCGATGAAACCCGATATGCCGTCATGGCTAAAACCATGGTTCAGAATCATGATTGGGTAGTCAGCTGGTTAAATCATCAACCCCATCTGGATAAGCCTCCGATGTTTGTCTGGCTGGTGGCACTTTCTTTTAAAACTTTTGGAATCTCCGAAGTAACTGCCCGCCTGGTTCCCCTGTTGATGGGATTGGGGGCCCTGATTTTGGCTTATTTGCTGGGATGCCTTTTCTGGAATCGGAGAACCGGTTTGTTAGCAGCATTCATTCTCCTTTTCAGTCCTGAATATTTTGGCCTGTCCCGGTTTGTAAATACTGATATGACTCTGACCTTCTTTTCTACCTTGGCGGTCTACTCTTTTCTGGCAGGAATAAGGCTTAAACGTCCGGTTTATTTCATTTCCGGGTATATGGCATTCGGATGTGCGATGCTGACCAAAGGTCCAGTAGGGATTGCTTTACCGGGTCTGGTGATTCTGTCTTACCTTTGGCTGACTGGGAATATATCCCGTTGGCTGGAAATGAAACCCTGGTGGGGGATACTCATTATACTGGCGATAGCGCTTCCCTGGTATTGGATGGCAGAAATGAGATTACCGGGATATCTCTATTTCTTTTTCGTAAAAGAAAATCTCCTACGGTTTTTTACTAAAATCCACAGCCGCTCCGAACCTTTTTATTTCTTTATTCCCGTTGTCTTAGGGGGAATGTTTCCCTGGATACTGTATTTGCCTAAGGCGCTCATAAAACAGGATGGACAGGCATGGTATCGGGATGAAGGACGATTGATAACCATCCTTTGGTTCCTGATTGGTTTTGGATTTTTTTCTTTGTCTAAAGCCAAACTCCCCACATATATTCTTCCCTACCTGATTCCACTGGCTTTATTCTTGGCATCTGGATGGGACCAGTTGTGGAATTCTGGCATTAAACATAGTTATTGGGTATCCGGGATTCTTGTTATTCTAGGGGGAGTGTTGGTGCTATCCGGGGTTATAGTTCCGTTCAGCAAATTACGCCCGGAAATAGTTGAGGCAGTAGGATGGCCCATGTATCCTGAAGGAATCATTTTAATCGGCATGGGGCTATTACCTGCCTTGATGGGAAAATTATTTAGAACGGTTGGTTCTTTTGTGGTTTTAGCAATTCTTAGTTTTCTTTTGATAGCGCATGTTTGCCTCTATGATGAAATCCCCCGCTTTGCGAAATCTAATTCCTTCCGGGAAACTCGTACCTATTTAGCACCCCGGTTGCAGAAGGGAGACCGGGTACTCGTCCAGGAAGAACATCGCTGGTCAGTAGAGTTCTATCTGCCCGGTGGAACCAATGTTCAGTACATACCTCATTTGGAAGTTTTAACACAGGAAATTCAGAAGCCTGGAAAAGCCTGGGTATTCTTTAAAAAAGAGAAAGATTATCTTGCTGTCAGGTCGCTTTTGAAAGATCAACCATTCCCCTTAATATACCGGGAAGGTAGGCAGGTTCTCGCAGTTAAGGATTAGATGGTTTTTGAAATACTGATTTCGGAGACCTGTTTAATATAGAATTGATAGGTCGCTGAGGGAAAAAATATAAAGGACTTGTTGACCCTGATGATAAGTTCCTATAAACTCGAATATTTATTAATTTTATTATTACAATTTGATTATCTGGATGAGTGAGATTAAGATGAGTGAGCATTCAATAAAAGGCCCGGATTTTAGGGTTGTTGCATTAGATATACTGCGAGGACTGACCATCTTTGCCATGATTTTATCGGCTTGGGTTCCGGAAGGCATGCCGCGCTGGATGCATCATGACCAATTCTATCAGGGTGAGCAATTAATTACAGTGATTGGGTTATCCTGGGTGGATTTGGTATTTCCCTTTTTTCTCTTCTTCATGGGAGCGGCGATTCCCTTAGCCTTTAACCGGCGAATTGAAAAAGGGGAAACTACCTTAAGACTTATTGCCCATGCCGGATATCGTTCAATAATCCTGATATTATTTGCTATCTATATCGGGAATTATTCTCCTTGGCATATTGCTGAACTCTATGGAAACTGGGGTTGGGCGCGTGTGCTGCTTGGATTTATGGGATGGATATTGTTTTTAGGACGGCTTCCTTTTACTGTGGTTAATAAGCCCTCATTAAAATGGCCTTTAAAAACAGTCGGGCTTATCATTTTGGTTTCATTAATGTATCTGATTCCTGTGAAAAATGGGATTGGTTTTGACCGAAGCAGTAATGATGTCATTATTACGGTTTTGGGTATTACATACTTTGTGGCCTCTCTGGTTTGGTTATTCAGCCGGGATAATTTACTGGTCCGGTTGGCTTTGATTGCCGTCCTTATCACTTTGCGTTTTCATCATCAGGGCGGCGGACCGGTTTTACAAACCATTACCGGCTGGTTAAGCTGGATGAAATGGGATTTCTTTCCCCGAGCCTTCTTCCATTCAATCGTAGTTGCTTTTGGAACTATCTTTGGAGATATTCTTATCCGAGGAACCCGCAAGATTATATTAGGGCAGGAAGTTGTTAAACCCAGTTTCAAACAGTCGTTTTGGTTGTTATTGTTATTATTCTGTGTTCCCGTTGGAGGGTTGGTTTATCTGCAGACCCGGTATGTTTTTAGTGGATTAATCTGGACACTTTCTCTCTGCGGGGTTATTTGGCAGCTTTTAAAGAAATTACCCGAATCAACGAGAGATATGTTACAAACGTTATTTTTGTGGAGTCTCTTTTTTCTGGTTATCGGCTATTTAATCGAACCTTTTGAAGGTGGAGTTAAAAAGACACCTGCCACCTTGGGATACTATTTCCTGAGTATGGGGATGGCCCTGTCATTACTGATATTTTTCTATTGGCTGGGCGATATTCTGAAAGTTAAAAAAGGACTGTCTTACCTGCAGGGAGTGGGATGTAATCCCATGCTGGCGTATATTGCAACGATGAATCTAGTCTATCCAATACTTAAACTAATTGGAATCCCGGATTTTCTCGACCCCTATATTAATTCCAGCCTGACCATGGGAATGATTTGGGCTGTCGGGATTACAGTTTTATCCACTTATACGGTATGCCTGTTATCTCGGATGAAGATATTCCTGAGAGTATAATAATATTGATTTAGATACCCTGTAAAATAAGGAGATATTCGATGTCTGAAACTAAGACAATGAAAGAATCTACGCGGTTGTATTGTCTGGATATGCTGCGTGGGTTGGCGATTTTCGGGATGATCTGGTCGGGGCAGCTTCCGGAAGCCCTGCCCCGGTGGATGCACCATGATCAGTTCTTCAAAGACGGAAAATTAATTGTGTTCTTTGGATTAACCTGGGTAGATATCGTTTTTCCTTTCTTTTTGTTTTGTATGGGAGCGGCGATTCCTTTTGCCTTATCCCGGCGGATGGATTCTAAAGAACCTCTTTGGAAGATTATCGGACATATCTTATGGCGGGGATTACTGATTACCGGGTTTGCCTATTATCTGGGAAATTCCGGCCCTTGGTCTATGGGAAGAAATCCAGATGAACATCTCTTTATCTGGTTCCGCACGATATTAGGTTTTATTTGTTTATTACTGTTTCTGGCAAGATTCCCGACCATTCCAGAGAATCGTCTTTGGGTGAAAAACTTTGCCCGTGGTCTGGGACTATTCGGTCTTTTTTATCTTATGAAAACCCTTCCCTGGGCTAAGGGTGCCGATCTTAATCAGAGTATGAATTATCTTTGCCTTCTAGGAATCATCTCCTTATTCTTTATATTTTATGAGACTCCTGATTTGTCAGCTACCGTTAAATATCTGGCTAAAGGAATAGGAGTCATTGGCTTACTGGCCGCTCTTTACTATCTGTATAATGCCAATATTTCCGGATTTACCCGGCAAAAGAACGATATCATTATCCTTATCCTGGCCCGGGTATATATTACCGCTTCCATTATCTGGCTAATAAGCCGGACTAATCTTCTCCTTCGGTTATCCATTCTGGCAGGCATTTTTGCCTTACGTCTCCACAGTGCCGGCGGTGGAATTACTGTTACTCCCGATAAGATATATATCTATAGCGGAGAGATTCCTAATATGCCTCACTTATATACCGGGAAGATTATGTTGATGCTCGGTAAGTGGGTTCAAGTGGCGCACATGGATTGGTTTTATTCTTTCGGGATTATTAATATTTCCGTAGTAGCCGTCTTTGGCACCATCATTGGGGATATTCTTTATCAATGGGTGAAAAGTAATACTAAAGAAAAACAAGTCGCTGGATTAGGTCTTTCTACGCTTTCAATATCAACTCTCCTGATAGCTCTGCCAGCCATTACTGCTGGTGGGCTGTATTTCCTTCAAACCCGATTTGTGCTGACTGGATTATTATTTACTGTGTCGCTTTGTATATTAATCTCCATCCTTTTGAAAGGTTCCAAGACCCCGATGGGACAGCTCCTCCGGACGGTATTTAACTGGGCGGTGTTCTTCCTGGTGATTGGGTATTTTTTGGAACCCCATGAAGGGGGAATCCGCAAAGACCCTTCAACCTTATCCTATTACTTTGTAACTTTAGGGATGGCGACATCGCTTCTGTTGTTCTTTTTCATCCTGGTGGATGGCCTGTCAGTTCGTAAAGGGCTGTTTTTTCTCCAGGGATTTGGTAGCAACCCCATGTTGGCATATATTATGGGCGGACATTTTATCTTTCCCCTGATGCACATTACTTTATTAATGAAATATATTGATGGATCCCATGTGCTGGATAATAGTATATTATTGGGGACATTATGGTCATTATTCCTGGTCTCCCTGGTGATTGGGGTCGTCTATCTCTTCACCCGGAAGAAAATCTATATGCGCGTATAAATGAAAATCATTGCTAAAGGATAAATAGCTATGAAACCATTAGAAACTAATCGTATTACTGCCTTGGATACTTTAAGAGGGCTATCAATTTTCGGGATGATCCTCTCTGGTTTACTCCCCTGGACGGGGCTTCCAGATTGGATGTACCATTGTCAGGTTCCGCCCCCTAAGCATATCTTTAATCCTAATTTACCGGGAATTACCTGGGTAGATTTAGTCTTTCCCTTTTTTATGTTTTCCATGGGAGCAGCTATTCCTCTAGCCTTAAGCCGCCGGCTGGAAAAAGGGGAATCTCTCTGGAAGATTATTATCCATATTTTATGGCGGGGAGCCTTAATGGTGGCCTTGGCGATTTATATTGATAATAGTTCTCCCTGGGCACTTTTTAATGATCCTCCGAAATGGATTTGGCTTCGGAGTTTGGTGGGTTTTTCCTGTATCCTGATGATTCTGGCCCGCTGGCCGAATTATACTCAATGGAAGTCCTATCAAAAGTACCTGGTCAGGATCATTGGAATCATCGGGGTTATTGCTCTGATGCTGACGGTTCATAAAGGTGATGGCGGTGGTTTCAGTAAAGATGCCAGTGATATTATTATCCGGCTGCTAGCCTTTGGTTATGTCGGTGGCTGTCTGGTTTGGCTGTTTTCCCGAAATAATACGATGTTACGGATTGCCAGTTTAGGTATTATTCTCGCCCTGCATATTAATTCGTATGCCGGTGGAAAAGTCATTACTTTCCTGGATACTTATTGCACCAAAGTGAGCTGGATTGCCGGACCGGGTTGGGTTCAGGTTCTAATGATGGTGCTTCCGGGGACGATTATTGGCGATTATCTTCTGGAATGGTCTCGGCGTCCGAAAGATACGGAAGGAAGCGGACTTTCACTTATCAAATCCTTACCTTTATTAGTATTTCTTCTAGCCATTGTCGTCAGCAGTCTGATTTACTTTAAAATTCGTTTTGTTGAGGCCGGATTGGTTACGGTTATCGGTCTCTGTATTCTGGTTTATCTCTATCTTAAAGAATCTTCTACCCCTCTGATGAAATTGTTACAGGTATTTTTTCAATGGGCAACCTTCTATATTATTATCGGTTTCCTGCTGGACCCTTTTGAAGGGGGAATTAAAAAGGATGAAGCCAATCCCTCCTATTATTTTGCAGCAGTAGGGCTGGCCATTACCATGCTGATTTTCTTCTTTATCCTGATGGAAGGGTTAAAAAAGGATAAATGGGTACGTTTCCTGCAAATTGTTGGCAGTAACCCCATGCTGGCCTATATGATGGGCAGTGGGATTGTCTTGCCGCTTTATTTCATGGCCAGTGCTAATAAAGTATTAGAGAAATTTGTTGCCCTCGGACTTTGGGCCGATACCACTTATTCGGTGGCTATGACCCTGACGATTTGTCTCTTCGTTTATCTCTTCACCCGGGCTAAGATTTATCTCCGACTGTAAAGCTTATTCAAATACCAATTACGAATTAAAAATTAAAAACTGAATCAATCAAAGCTGGATTCCTAAATGTTTAATCAGGAATCCAGCTTTTTTTATCTTAATTTGTAATTGTTTTTCATGCCAACTTTATAGGGAGAATACGCCGCTTTCCAAGTCCCGGGAAGCGCTATAACTTACCTATTATCAATATTCCTTACCTGCCAAATCTCCATCTGTTTGTAATGCATTTGGCAAGGATGGTTGTTTCCAACCCAATTCCACCGAAAGCGTTTTGGATCTTTGGGGTAAAGTTTCAGTTCCAAGCTTGGCTGGTTGTTTCCAACCTCTTCCATTATAACTCATTGAGATGATTAGGGATAAAAATGGTTTTTGAGCAACCTCCTGAAAAGTAACCCATTTCAACTAATATTTGGGGTAGGTTGCTAATGAGATTTAGTAATATAAGCATGGTTTAGGCCGCTAATATGAATATTTTATCAGAACTGACTCTTTCTCAATCTATGATAACTCATTTCTATGGAGAGATTTTCTTTAATTCAATAGTTGTAAAAAAAACCGGATTGGAATTAACCAATCCGGTTTTTCTTATTTCTTCGCCTGATTAAGATATCAAGCGAGAGATAAAATCATTATTTATTAAAAAAGTTATTATCGGGAGCATCCTGTTTAACTTTCGGGGCTCCGGAAGGCGGTGCATTAAATTGGGGCGGAAGTTTAGGCTCACCTTTAATCGCTTTGCCTTCGCCTTTGAAAGGTTCTTTCTTTCCTTCTTCAACGGCTCTGTTTCCCGGGCGATTTTGTTCATATTTATCAGGATTAACCGGTTGAGCATCCTTCTTTGATTTGAAGATATTCATAATATTCCCCAATCCGGATTTCTTCTCTTCTACCGCAGGATTATTTCGTTGATCCCGGTCGTTGGGCGCAGGTTTGAATCCCGGTAATCCAGACCGATTTCGTTCGGGAGGCAGGTTGGGGGTTAAAGGTCTCCCGGGAATACCACGGCCGCGATACTGTTGATCCCGGAAATGTTTTTCATAATAGTTATGGCGGTAATCTTCAATGTTGAACCGTTTCTCTTTGGGCCACCATAATCCACCAATCCAGATATTTACACTGGTATCCCAATGCGGGCTGATCCAGACTTCTCCGGATACATTACTGATTCGATACCATTTTCCTGCAATCCAGCGGTTGTGTGGTGCATCCCAATATCCGACTCGCCATTCATAAGGACCCGAGGGTGGTGTGGGGACCATAGTCCAGCCAGCATCAATCCATACCCAGGCTTTATTATGAGGAGCCCGGTAAAAAGTCGGATTAGATTCATCGTAACCACTATCGGTTTTGATCCATCTACCAGAAACCCAGACTCCCTGGTCAGAATTCCAGTAGGGTTGTTGCCATTGGTAATAACTCCAGCTGGGAGGCGCACTAATTAATTCCCAATGAGCATCCTGCCAGGCCCAGGTATATCCGAAAGAGGGAGGTCCCGGAGGAGGATAACTCTGAGCACTTTCCGCCGGCACTGGAGGGGCATTATCGGTTACCACCGGTCCTGGAGGTGGGTAGGTCTGCGTACTTCCTATGGCATAGAATCCAACTACTAATCCTATAACCAATAGCCCGATAAAGATGATTTTACTTGATTTCCCGTTCATGATATTTCTCCTTTCTTGATGGGAAAATCTATTATTTATACTGTTTAGACACTTAATTATAACCTTTTGTTCCTTTGACTGCTTACAATGAAATACTATCCGGGAAGCCATAAGGTTGATATGTCAGTGCATTTATTAAGGGAAAAAGAATAGATATCAATTGTATCCCTTTAAAAAGTATTCATTTTTTATAACAAACCCTGAGTTCGGTGGTTTTGTTTAGCGTCTTTCGGATCTATTAGGTCTCTGTTCAGGAGGTTCGGATTTATATCCCGGAACATTCCGGAACTGATTGTTCTGCATTCTTGGCTGTTCTTCAGAAGGTCTACCCATCTGGATTGGATTCTGATTTTGCGGTGCTCTTGGTTCGGAAGAGAATCCCGGTTGCATTGGACGGGATTGATTCGGAGTAAACTCTTCTGATCGGGAATTATTCCGTTCTATTCCCGGTGCGGGAGCCATTTGATTGGGAACGGTTCGATTGGGAGCCGAAATCGGAGACCTGCGTTGGCCTACAGGTCCTTGATAAATCTGATTAGTGAATTTTTTGCCGTAATAGTTTTGTTTGTATTCATTAATAGAAAAAGGTTTTCCATTAGGCCACCACATTCCATTGACCCAGATATTATTACCGGAATCCCAATGCGGGGTTATCCAGGTATTACCCGGCAGGTTATTAATCCGATACCAATTGCCGCGGTTCCACCGTTTATGGCTAACATCCCAATATCCACAACGCCATTCACAGGGCCAAGCTGGAGGATTAGTCACCATGAACCAGCCCGCATCAATAAAAACCCAGGCTTTATTATTGGGTGCCCGGTAAAAGTCGGGATTTTCTTCATCATAAGCATTATCATCACTGACCCAGGTTCCGGCAACCCAGATTCCCTGGTCAGGGTCCCAATAGGGTTGTTCCCAGCGGTAATTGCCCCAACTGGGAGGCGGATTAATTAAAGCCCAGTGAGCATCCTGCCAGGCCCAGGTACATCCCGGAGAGGGAGGTCCCGGAGGGGGATAATTCTGAGCAAATACCAGGGCATAGAATCCAATCATTAATCCGATAACCAGTAGTCCTGTAAATATGAGTTGATTCGACTTTCTAATCATGATCTTACCCTTTCTTTTATAAGAAATATTTTGTTTCCTTTATTATTGATAAAAAAAACAGGAATGGATCAGAACCCTATTCCTGTTATCTCTATATTCTATTAACAAACATATTTAATACCTATTGCAGTTCCATTTTAACGAGGAATTTGCCTTTGCCGCCAATATTAAAATCCAGGGATTGGTTTTCCGTAGAACTTCCCATTCCCAGGGGAATCTTGATGGCAATTTCACCTTTGAGGAACATTTCCTGAGTTATATTCAGGATGGTTCCATCCACCGTACTGATTATAATATCCCCGGATTGATTAATACTTCCGTACCGGCAGTTTAATGATAAATTACTTAAACCGGCGCCGCCCATCGGCAGAGCAGACATCATGGAGGTGGAAAAAGAAAGAGACATTCCGCTGAAATCCTGGTTACTGGTTTGTTTCAGGGTCATAACATTCTGATCTTTGTAGGTAGAAAACCCTTTGACATAGTATTCCGCAACAATTTCCAGGGGGCGGTTTAATTTAATGACTCCACCCGGGAATTCAAATTTAGTGGTAGTGGCCCAGTAATCTCCCACCTGGAAAGCAGGTTTAACGAAGAAATCATGAACTTTATCTTTCCAGAAGCTGAAATTGTTCATATCCATCCCGGGAAATGAAGGCATTCCTTCCATTTTAGGTGCTTTATAATCCAGAACTTTTCCCTGCGGGGAGACGGTTATTTCAAAAACCATATCCGTTAATTTGGGCATTTTATTCAGGGTGGAGTTATTTGAGAAATCTGGCATGGGCTGGCCATTCATTTTCATGACCATTTTGCCGTTTTCCATATCCATATTGATCTTCATCCCCATAATCCCGACATTAATGTCCATGGAGTCAATTCTGTATTGAATGACGCCATTGCCTTCACTGGTTACCGATAAGGTGGAGCAGGGAAGGAACATATTCATACTCAGGTCTACGGGAATGGCCGAATTGAACCCGAAGCTGTTTAAAGTGGTATTTTTCGAGGAGAGTTTTAATTCCCCATCGCCGACCATGGTTAATTTGTAATTCATGGTTCTACCGGGGGTGAATTTAAACTGAACCGGCACGGGGGCGGCCTTTTCTTGGCCAAAGACCAGCGTAGACAGAAAAACGATTACACATAAGATCCATAAACTTTTTTTCATAGTATTATCCTTTTCTTTTGGGAAGTATTGTACTTGCTTTCATTCTATCATTACTGCTATGGAAATGAACAGCAAAAAATCAATTAATATTGAATGATTAACAATGAATATATGGAAGATAAAAGCGTTTAAAATTGTAGGGGCAGGTTCGCAACCTGCCCGGTACTATATTCCATTTATTATCATTTTATGGCCATGCTAACCCATGTTTGTCATTCTAGCGGGCATGTTTTGCTAAGATGACCGTTTTTTGTCATCAGATATGCCCGAAGAATCTCAGTCTGTTTTTTATTCAGATTCTTCACTTCGTTCAGCAATAAATACCCAATAAATTGGTAGTAAATGGCGTAGTGTTTTGGCCTAAAAAACTCTTAAATTTAGGACGGTGTTAGATCGGAGTTGGTATGGAGGTGTCTCGGAGGAAGAGGGGAGGGGACTTTTAGTGCTAATTTGGTAGTTTTTGGGGTAGTATTTGTTCGATGTAATTCTAGATACATTGTTCCCTATTCATTGCTTTCCCCGGTGTCATTCCTGAATGCTTTAATCAGGAAACCAGCTTTATATGCAATGCGGTTTATTAGAGGCTAATCCCAACTGTCGACAAATGAATTATAGAACATCTGGGGTGGTACAAATTGTACCCTTCCTGGTTTTTACTGTTTGGGAATATTTGTAGGGATAGGTTCTAAACCTACCCGTCCCCAACCTGCCCGTTCACGGCCTCCTCCTAAAACCTTGAACGATATAAAGGAAGAGGATTACTAATTGAAGATATGCCTGATAATAGACGCCATATCTATCTATATTGCCTCTCATAGTTGCTTTTATTATGTTTGGATTATATATTATAGAAAACAATATGTTTCTGATATGACGAATATTTTATAAGAATATTTATAACATCCAATAATATGGTGGTTAATTTGAATTATGAATGATCAACATCCAAAACTGTTTATTTCTTATAGCTGGAGCACCTCTGAGCATGAAAATTGGGTAATGACATTTGCGACAAGATTACGTGAAAAAGGGGTGGATGTGAAACTAGACAAATGGGATTTAAAGCCTGGTCATGATGTTTATGCCTTTATGGAAAAAATGGTCACAGACCCTGAAATCAAAAAAGTAATTATGGTTTGCGACAAACTTTACGTAGATAAAGCAAATGATCGTAGTGGAGGAGTGGGTAAAGAAACTCAGATTATTACGCCTGAAATATATGAAAGAAAAGAACAAGATAAATTTGTAGCAGTAGTAGTAGCAAAAGATAATAATAATAAACCTTATCTCCCTGCATATTATAAAACAAGAATTCACATAGATATGAGTTCAGACGAACTATACGATGAGGGTTTTGATAATGTTTTACGCTGGGTGTTTGATAAACCATTAAATCCACGACCTGAATTAGGTACTGTGCCTAAATATATTACAGAAGATAATCCAATTTCTTTAGGTACGAATTCTGCATTTAAGAGAGCTATAGATGCAGTTAAATATGGAAAGAATCATTGGCAGGGAGCTTTAAATGACTATTTCCAAGTGTTTTCTACAAACCTTGAAAGGTTTCGAATAGAATATGATGGCAATCAAAGTGACGCATTTGATGATAAAGTAATAGAAAGTATTGAAATGTTTAGTCCTTTCCGTGATGAAGCTGTAACTCTAATTCTCACCATTGCACAATATATCGATTCTCCAGAGAGTAGTCAGGTTTTGTACCGGTTTTTTGAAGATATCATACCGTATATGTATAAACCCCAAAATAAGACATCATGGCATAACGAGGATTTTGATAATTATAGATTTATTGTTCACGAGTTATTCCTTTATGCAATCGCAAGTCTTATTAAATTTGAGCGCTTTAAAACAGTTGCATATCTTTTAGAACAGAATTATTTTGTTGAAAACATTGATGATTCGTTGACTTCTTTTAGTAGTATATGGCAGGGTTTATATTCGCTTGATAGAAGGAATAGCAGGTTGAACCTGAGGAGAAAGTCGGTACATGCGGACCTGTTAAGCAATAGGGCGGTATCACAAATAATAACATTTAAGCAATTAATGCAGGTGGATATCTTATTGTATATAAGAAGTATCATTGATTATATGAACAATAGGAATAGATTAATATGGTACCCAGTAACTTTAGTTTATAGTGAAATGCAATATAAACCTTTTGAGATATTCATAAGAGCAAAATCTAAGAAATACTTTGAAAAAATAAAAGGTATTATGAATATTGAAAATAAAGAGGAACTTGAGGCAATATGGAGTCCTAATCAAAAAGATATTATGCTTAAGCACTCATGCAGGAATTATATTAATTTAATAGGGTTTAGAGAGTTAGCTTCAATACCATAAAAGATTAATTTCATGGATAAAGGGGCTTCCCGAGTCTTAGAAGACTTTGTTCCTTCTCAGAGAAAATGATATATATAGAACAGCCTTAGCGGTGATCTGCCGTGTGAGGCTTTTTTTATATCTATTTACAATTATGAATTAAAATCTGGATTCCTGATTAAAGCATTCAGGAATGACACCCTGAAATACAATGAATATTGAACAGTGAACAATGAACATGGGAGATGAATATCAGGGGTAGGAACCGGGCAGGATGGGGATTGGTCAGGTTTGGAACCTGCCCCTACAAGATGGTATCTTGACCCAGACAAATCATACGGAATTGTCGGAGAAAGAGGCGCAAGAACCGATAATGACCATATCGCTCATGCCAGCGAAATGGTCATCAACATAATGAATCCTCATAATTGAAAGCTGTGAAATTATCGGAAAAGTGGATAGATGTAATTTTTGTATTGGGAGTATAAAAATAGCAGGGGAATAACGGAGCAATACCGGAGCAGTAATGAGCTGCTCCGGTATTAGACCGATAGATGTCTGGGTATAAATCGAACCATCCTTATATCTGTTGTTCTAAGAGCGGCAGACAATTTAGGGAGAAATAGGGTTATAAGCGCCAGTAGATATTTTTCCGGTTACAGTAGAGAACCACGCACCAGAGGATCATCGTCCATTCGACACCGCGGAGCATTCCAGCCCAACCACTCTGACTGGTTAATCCGGCATATAGTCCCAAAGCCTGCATGAAAGCCCGGACTATCACCTGCATAAAATAGGCGAGTAAGGCGTTAGAACCAAATACTGCCAGGAACCAGACCCAGCCTTTTTTGAATTGCCAGACATCAATGACCCAATAAAATGCCAGGAAAGCAATCGCTCCAATTCCGGAAGTAAATATCCCATAGGATACCGAGACGACATCTTTATTAATCGGGATGAGATAGAGATGCAGGAGATAACCAATCCCGCAGAGGATAATTCCCATGCCCAGGGATTGAATCAGGATTTTGTATTTATCCCGGGTAGCGACGGCTTCCCCCAGAAAAGTTCCAGCAATCGTGATAATCCCATATCCGGTGGAACCCCAGGGAGTACAATGAATCGTTAAAGGACGAAGCGGGTCTCCTAACGGATTAAGAATGCTCCAGAACCCTTGGGTTTTGTCCCCAATTTCGGTCCACCAAGGAACATTCCAGGATAACCATCCGTGAACGATACATAATACAAAAAAGGCCGCCCAGCGGGGCCAGGTCGGAAGCAGCATCATTGCCGCTCCCATGAAATAAGCAATTCCGATCGCCTGTAAAATCCCCCACCAATAGGAGACTTTCATAATCATGGAGATATAAATCATTCCCAGCAGGATAAGTCCTAAGGTTCGGTAACCTACATGTTTCCACCAATCTTTTCCATGCCGCATTCGGCTCAGCGGAATACATAACCCGACAATAAATACAAAGAAGGGCGCTACCCAATCCGTGAAGGTACACCCAATTCCCGGAAATTGGAATTGGGTCTGAGTTCCCTTGATTTGGGCGACAATCTCATCGCCTTTTTTTAAAGGTTTCGGAGTCCAGATGGGAACATTATCGAAGGTTTTAAATGTAGTTTCATTCCCCTGAGTGATTTTAACTGAATAGGTATTATGTCCGGAATTACTCAGGACAGTTCCCGGATAATAATTAGTTCCCGGATTTTCTTTCTCCCAGCGTGCCCAATCTGACGGGCCGCCATCTTCTCCCGCATGTTTAAAAGTGGATACCGGGACACTCCCGCATTGCGGAAAGATCAAAGGCAGATTTCCATATCCGGCCACCATAATCACGAAGATCATGGCAAAGATGGTAAATCCCCGGAAGGCATCAATCGCCTCCACCCGGTTGGATAAAGGTTTTCCTGTTTTAATCTCCGGCATATAAACACCTCATTAAGAAAACTATGATACAGGGTATGGGTTTCAATATAATCGAAACTCAATATCCCTATTAAATATCATAACCTCATCCCGCTAGAATTAGATAATCAAATTTATTTTGATTTTGGTTCAGTTATTCCCGGCCAGTTATCAGTGCGGAAGGGGGATGCCGGATGGTTGTTATACAATTTCTTCAAGCAGAATGCCTTTTTATCCAGAGAAATGAATCCAATACCTAATCAGTAATATCCCCGGTAAGAATCCCAGAGGATCAGATTATGAAATGATTGTTTTATTTGTTGGAATCAGTGAGACCGGGCCAGCCATCCGTCCGGAATGGAGAAGCCGGAAGTCCATCTTTATTAAACAGATTACAAACCGGATTATTTGCCCATCCATACCGAACCCACATCGGACTGGGAACCTTGGGACTGGAGACAATCACCGAGTTTCCCTGAATAACGGCATCCGCCCAGACGAGCTGTTGGTCTTCTCCCGCAATCGCAAACCCTTTTAAGCGACCGCCGCCTTTGGCGACTAATCCATTATCAGAATATTTAAAAAAGACCCGGATTTTATTTCCCATATTCATCGTCCGGTCATAGATGGGACCGGAATAGACTAATTCTTCATCGTAAGTCAGATGCCGGGCGGCCAAAGCTAACCGTCTCCCGACTTCCTGCTTATTCTTGGGATGGATATTTTTGGCATCTCCTATATCTATGGTGACGACCATTTCTGTGGAAGGTTCCGAGAGCGCCATGAGCTGGGCTTCCCGCAGTTCGGCCCAGGCACTTTCCACCGGGACCGTGGTTGCTGCCAGATAATTCGCTAATTGCACATAAATAAAAGGAATATTCCCTTCGCCCCAGGCGCTGCGCCAATCCCGAATTAAAGCTGGGAAAAGTCTTCGGTATTGGAAGGCCCGTCCGGCATTACTTTCACCCTGATACCAGATAATTCCCCGGATTGGAAAATCAGTTAAGGGAGCAATCATGCCGTTATAAATACCGGATATCGTATTGGGACCGATAGCGGGCTTGGCAGGATAAGGCCCTAAATGGGCGAGATCCATTCCCTTTTGATATTCCCAATCCCAGGTCAGGGAAATATGATCCTCATCATTCATTCCGACTGGTTTTAGTGCTAGATGTTCCACATCTCCGTGGAATCCGCCGTTATGATATAAATTAATCAGGCGAATGGTAATCAGATTAGAGCCGGCTTTAACGTATTTGCCGGGAACTCGGTAACTACGGTTCGCACCATAAGCGCGGTTCTCTCCGATTTTATGCCCATTGAAGAAAGTCATATCCCAATCATCAATCTGACCTAAATCTAATATTAAATCCCGATTCGCCCAGGACTCTGGGACGGTTACTTCTTTCCGGAACCAGTAGGTAGCATCGGATTCTTCAATGCTCATCTGGCTGAAAGAGAGTAATAATTCAACCGGTTGGAATCCATTGGCCTGAACCTCTGGATCACCCCAGAGGGGAAGGTTTCTTTTGTAACCGGGGTCTTCGTTTTTTAACCGGGATTCCCATATAGCAATTTCTTCCTTATACTGGCGGAGGGCAATATCCATATCAATCATGTTCTCCGATTGGCTATTCAGGAAGGGTAAGTAGGTTTCTTCATGTTTCAGGGCATCGGTGCTGATCCAGGATTCAATGGGAGTTCCACCCCAGGCACAATGGATAAGTCCTACGGCTATTTTCTGAGTTCTTTCGATTTCCCGGCCAAAGAAATACCCGGCAGCAGAAAAGTCATAGAGATGGCATGAATCACAGGCGGCCCATCCCAAAGTGCTGATTTCCGAAAGAGGAGAACCGTTCATATACCGAGAAACCTTCATTAACCGGATATTCGGGTTGTTGGCATGGGCTAATTCGTATTTATAATTCTGAACCTGATGCGCCCCTACCGTCATATCCATATTAGATTGACCGGCGCAGAGCCAGACATCTCCCACCATGACATTCTTAAATCGAGCGGCTTTGGTCTCCTGACCGATAACCACTAAATCATAAGGCCCACTGGCCGGAGTGGCAGGAAAAGAAATATTAAAATCTCCATCCAGCCCGGCGATTGCGGAGGCCTTTATATTTCCCAGGTAAGCGGTAATGGTATCTCCCGGTGCGGCTTTGCCGCGGATAGGGATAGGAATATTCCTTTGCAAAACCATATTGTCACCGAAATGGGAAGGAAGTTGAACACTGGTATGACTGAAACGATTAAGATCAATATCTCTTGGAACCGGGTCACTGTAACATCCTGCAATCAGGAATACAACCATTATTACGGTAAGTAATACTGAACGACTGAAATTCCATGTCTTGACCATGGGTGAACCATCCTGGTATGAAGATTTTGATTTTATTATACCTTGTTGTTATCTAATTTGGGATAAAAAAGTCTTATCTCATACAAGAAAAAGCTGATAAGAGGAAATTGAAGATTCATGATTCAGAGATAACTACGATTTGAAACGGGCTCAATATTCTAAATAATCGGATGAGATATTGAATTAACTTTACAGGACATCTATTAATTGCGCCAATCCACAGCGAATATAATTAACAATGACTTTAGGAGATTTGGCGGTTTTGATTTTATTGAAAATATAAGAAGGGCGTAACAGGAAACGCATCAGGGCTTTTTTGCGTAAGGGACGAAGTTGGTCCATGGTCAGATAGAAAGTGGGGAAAGCAGGTGCTTCATAGGCTAAAGATGTAAGTTGCTCCCCAGATGTCAGGCCCAATTGAATGACTTCCTCGGCTCCTTCCGTTCCCGGGAAAGGATAGAAATAGCCAAAATCCGCGAAATCGGGATTGAGTTCAATGGTGAAATTTACCGTCTTTCGATAAGTCTCATAGGTTTCCCAGGGAGACCCAATGATTTGAAAAGTCAGGACGGTAAATCCTGTTTTACGTAATAGCTTAACTGCGGTCCGGGATTGGTCCAGGGTGATCCCTTTTCGATAATGGTTTAGTATTTCCTGATCACCGGATTCAACTCCTAATCCCACCATCCAGCATCCGGCCTCTTTCATGGCGATGAGCCGTTCTTCATCTAAGGTATCTACCCTGCTGGTACATACCCATTGAATTTTTAATCCGGATTGCACAATTTGGCGGCAGAGTTCTAATAGCCATGGTTTATTGAAGGTAATGGTCTCGGTACTAAAGAGAAAATTACGAATCTGGTATTTTTCAACACATTCTCTTATTTCTGCAACGATATTTTCCGGAGACCGGTTTCTCTGAATATTCCCATCTACTTGCCGTGAAAGGCAGTAAACACAATGAAAGGGACATCCCCGCCCCGTGATAATCATGGATTGGGTCTCTCCGGTATCCGGACGGAAATATAACTCGTTATTCACTAAATGGCGGGCTGGAAAGGGTAACTCATCCAGATTATCCATCCGTTTTCTATCTGGATTCCGGATGATTTCGGTCCCTTTTCGAAAGGTGATTCCGGGAATAGAATCCAGGTCATGGGGTGTGGTCGCTATCTCGGCGGGTGTGAAATCATATTCTCCTCGTAAACAAATATCTAATTCCGGGAATTGTGCCATCGCTTCTCTATCCCGGGTATTAAAATGAGCTCCCTTGGCTACGGTAATAATTCCGGGATTCACTTCTTTAACGATACGGCAGGCTTGAATATCCTCAGTTAAAGTCGGGGTAGTGAAACTAAACAGAACCATTTCCGGCTGGAACTCTAATAAGTCTTTCTTAAAGTCTTCCCAGGTAGACCAATAGGCTGGATAATCCTGAATCTGGCAGATAATCCCTTTTCGCTCCAATGCGGCGGCAGCATACATCAAATCTATCGGAGGCCGCAAGGGCAGCATTTTTATATTATCAACCGGAGTCTGACACCGATCTTCCCGAATATACCGTCCCGTTGGAGGTATGGCTAATAAAACTCGTTTTATCATGGCAGTATTTATTATAAGCTACGTATTGCGGATTGGACAGGTCTGAGAGCAGGGTAGTTTCAGAATCCAGTTTATTTCATAACGAAGCCGGAATGAATAGAAACCCTGAAAACAGGTTGATAATAAGCCGAAAGAAATGGTATTAATCATAAATTTCTTCTCAGGATATTAATAATCTGGCTCCAATAATTGCTATAAATAAGTATTATTTAATCGAATAATTATGTTAGTAAGCATACAATAATTATATAATTACGGTTTATTTATATAAATATTGTTTAAAATGTTAAAAATATGCTTTTATTTCTGAATCATTATGGTATGTTTTATATGGAATTTATAACTCCGGTTATAAATTGAGAGAGAGAAGGAGGTGTTATATTTTGAAGAGAGAAAAAGGATTTACTTTAATTGAATTATTAATAGTCGTAGCGATTATTGCTATTTTGGCGGCGATTGCCATTCCAAACTTTTTAGCGGCTCAGGTCCGAGCTAAAGTATCACGGGCTAAAGCTGAATTACGAACCATTGCGGTAGGGATGGAAGCCTATTATGTAGATGAAAATTCCTATCCCATATTTGATGCTACAAGATTTATGAATGTGGGTTTATTTCGGCTCACATCTCCGATTGCTTATTTAACCAGTATTCCGATAGATTCGTTTAAGTATCGGGGCTGGTGGATTGGTGGTAACGGAGGACCCGGATGGTACTGGGCATATACCGATTCCAGTAATTTCTCTATTCCCAGAGCCTATGTTCTCTGGAGTAATGGACCGGATACCTATAACCAATTACCGGGATTTAAGACCCGTGATCAATTGGAAAATGATATTGGTATAATTGCGCCTTATCCCGCGCCAACCTCTTGGGGTTTTATCGGTGGAAGTTATACCTATGACCCCTCAAACGGTACGGTTAGTTACGGAGATATTTGGGTGGCCTCGAAATAATTTTAATCTAAATACTTTTCTAAAAGACTCCATAGACTCTAAGTTTATGGAGTTTTCTTTTTTTAAGAATCAGGTAACCTGTGCTATATTGATTTTTACATAAATTGTGAGAGGAGATATGAGAATGGCAAAGAAAATTGGTACATTAACCGATAAAGTCCGAGGCAAGGATTATATCCTGACTCAGGATTGGTCAGACAAGGAAATCGAATTATTGCTGTCCACTGCGGCAGATTTAAAGAAGGATTTCAAGAAAGGGAAGCCTCATCGGTTTCTTCCTGATAAGACCGTATTTCTGTTATTCTTTGATAAATCCACCCGTACCCGGAATTCCTTTGAAGCCGGGATTACTCAATTAGGTGGTCATGCCCATTTCATTGATTCAGAGACCAGCCAGATTGCTCATGGGGAATCTCCTAAAGATACGGGAATTATTCTGTCCCGCTATGGACATGGAATTGCTATCCGGCATGATTTATTTCCCGGTGAAGGAAACAGCTATATGCGGGAAGTTGCTAAATATGCCGATGTCCCGGTAATCAATATGCAATGTGATATTGATCATCCCTGTCAGACGCTGGCGGATTTAATGACTATCCGGGAGAAAAAAGGGAAGAATCTGAAGGGATTGAAGATTGCGGTCAGTTGGGCCTATGCTCCGAGTTATGCCAAGCCGATGTCGGTTCCGCAAGGGCTGATTATGCTGATGACCCGGTTTGGGATGGATGTCACCCTGGCCCATCCGAAAGAATTCAAATTAATGCCTGAAACCATGAAGATTGCTGAGCAAAATGCCAAAAAGGCCGGGGTTAAATTTGAAGTCGTAGATAATATGCAGGATGCTTTTGAGGATGCTGATATTGTTTATCCAAAATCCTGGGGATGTATGGAACTCTTTAAAACCCCGGAGAAATCCCTGCAATTGTCCAAACAATACAAGAACTGGATTTGTGATGAGAAGCTGATGAAGCTAACTCAAAAAGATTCCATCTATATGCACTGTTTACCGGCTGACCGAGGCAATGAAGTAACCGATGCCGTGATTGATGGCCCGCATTCCGTGATTTATGATGAGGCCGAGAACCGCCTTCATACCTGTAAATCCATTATGGCATTAACAATGTAGTTGGAAATTCACTCATTCAATAGACTACCAGCCTGACCGACCGGGATGTAAGATTTGCTTCTTATTCCCGGTCGGCGTTTTTTTATCGCCAGGAAAACGACATCCGTGATTAATCGTGTGATATGATTAAAATCATGAGCCAGGAATTTATCTTTGAGGAACCCAAACTAACCGACGAAGAGCCCCTTAATTCTCGTAAAAAACATTCCAAAGAAGAATTGGAAGAACAATTACGGGCGGCCCAGCGGTTAGGGTATGTGGGCGGCAGTGTCCGGAAGTTAGCCCATGAGTTACGAAATCCCCTCAATACCATCTATTTGAATCTCCAGTTACTGGAAGAAGACTGTAAAAAATACCAGGACGAGAAACTTCTCCGCAGACTGAATACTTCTATAAAAGAAGTTCAAAGACTCAATCATCTCTTATCAGAGTTTCTGGAGTTTGCACGGACTTCTATTACCGAACTCAAACCCATGGATATCAATCCAGTCATTCGGGATTTTCTGGAGTTTGTGGCTCCCTCCGCAGAACGGGATAAGGTTAAACTGGCATCCAAACTAGCTTCCAATTTACCCTGGGTATTATTGGATGAAAAGTTATTTCGGTCAGTATTGATGAATCTCTATCTGAATTCAGTAGCCGCTATGCCGGAGGGGGGAACCATTACCATCCGGACCCGCCGCCGGAAGAACCGGGTCCTTTTAACCCTGACCGATACGGGTTGCGGTATTCCTGAAGATGTCCTGAATCATGTCTTTGATATTTTCTTTACGACCAAATCCGGCGGCAGTGGAATTGGACTTTCTCTGACGCGGAGGGCGATTGAAGATATGGGGGGAAGTATTACGATAGATTCCACCCCCGGTTCCGGAACCACCATTCTTATTTCTCTTCCTATCGCTTTAATACCGGTTAAGAAACCTTCCCTTATTCCGGCAGAATCGGAGCTTTTAAATCCATGAATAAACTTCCCTTAAATACTCCCATCCCGGAGATACCGTTTGTCTACCTGGATGTGGAAACTACTGGTTTAGACCCTTTACAGGGTGATCGAATTATTGAACTGGCCATGATTAAATCTAAGCAGGGAAAAGAACTCAAGACCTATGAACAATTAATTAATCCGGGCCGGAAGATTGCTCCCGATGCCGCTGCTATTCATCATATTACTAATGAGATGGTACAGGATAAGCCCTATTTTAAAGAGGTAGCAAAAGAGATTCGGGACTTTTGGGGAGAATCAGTTTTAGTGATTCATAATGCCCCGTTTGATATTGGGTTTCTGACGGTGCAATACCAGATATTACAATATCCTTCATTAGAAATTCCCTGTATTGATAGTCTGGTACTGGCGCGGAAATATTATCGGTTTTCCGGAAATCGGTTAAGTGAAATTGGCCGTCTACTGAAAATTAAAAGTGATACCCTCCATCGGGCTTTGAGTGATATCCGGCTCATGCAACAGGTGTTTGAATCCTTCCTGGAAGACCTGCAAAATGCCGGAGTCCGTAATCTGGAAGATTTATTATTAACCCAAAATGGAGCCGTCCGAATTAATCCTCCCGGATATATTCTTCCGGAAAAATTGATTATTGCGTTTCATGAAGGAATTAATTTAGAGCTTCAATATACCAATGCCGAAGGAACCCTGCAGCGAGGGACTTTTGAACCGTTGGATTTTATTCCCTATTTTGGGAAGAAATATATTATAGTCAGAGAAGGGAAGGGTAAACCCCATCAGGCCCTCCCTTTAGAGCGAATTATAAAACTAGAATTAGCTGACCATTAAATCAACTTACAGGAGTCATAAAATGAATATCTTAATTATCGGATCCGGCGGCCGTGAACACGCCATTACTTGGAAAATAGCTCAATCTTCCCAGGTGAAGACCATTTGGGCCATGCCGGGGAATCCCGGAATAGGACAGATTGCCCGTTGTAAAGAAGACGGACATTGGTCCCAAGTCAGTGAATTAGTGAAGTTCCTGGACCAGAACCAGATTGATTTAACGGTTGTTGGTCCGGAAGCCCCTTTATGCAAGGGATTGGTAGATAGTTTAAATGCTCAGGGAAAAAAGGCTTTTGGTCCATCGGCCGCCGCCGCCCAATTAGAAGGAAGCAAAATCTTCTGTAAGGAATTCCTGAAACGGCAGGGAATTAATACGGCTGATTATCAGGTTTTCACCGAATTTGATAAAGCCGAAGATTATGTGCAATCCCGGTTTGATAATCCAGCCAATCCGGCGGATTTTAAATTGGTGATTAAAGCCGATGGATTGGCGGCAGGAAAAGGGGTCTTTATCTGTAAAACTAATGATGAAGCGGTCTATGCCCTGAGTCAGTGTATGGCGGAATTAGTTTTTGGGGATGCCGGCAAGAAAGTGATTGTCGAAGAATGTTTGACGGGCAGGGAAGTCTCTTTACTGGCATTCACGGATGGGAAAACCATTATCCCCATGGTGACGGCGCAGGATTATAAACGTGCAAATGACCATGATGAAGGCCCGAATACCGGTGGAATGGGATGTATCTCTCCTTCACCAATAGTCACCCCGGAATTACAAGAGATGATTATGCAGAAAGTCATGATCCCGACCATCGAAGGACTCCGCAAAGAAGGCATAATCTATAAAGGGGTGCTCTATGCTGGATTAATGATTGTGAATGGCGAACCCTCCGTTCTGGAATTTAACTGCCGGTTTGGTGACCCGGAAACCCAGGTCATCCTTCCTCGTCTGAAAACTGATTTAGTTGAAATTATGCTGGCTTGTATCGAAGAACGATTGGATACCCTGAAAATAGAATGGGATGATCATGCGGCGGTATGTCTGGTATTGGCTTCCGGCGGATATCCCGGTGTTTTCCGCAAAGGATTTCCGATTACCGGATTAGACTCCTTCGGTCTCAAAGCGGCTCATCCGGAAGATGCTATTCTTTTTCATGCCGGTACGGAATTAGATAATGGAACTATTGTTAACAAAGGGGGCAGAGTTTTAAATATTGTTGCCCTCGGGAATGATCTCCCGGCCGCTCGGGAAAAGGTCTATAAATCCCTCCGGAAAATCCATTTCGAGAAAATGCACTACCGGAAAGATATTGGCGCGGTATTATAAACAGCTTGGGAATCCCTGCTTATTAATTTGATTCGTATTATATGGAAATATAATTCCGTCCTCGGAGCATAACCAGAGTTGGTCAGACCAACTCTGGTTTCCCTCCGCTTTCCATAACAGAGAATTAATAAACAACTGTCTGTTGTTTATAATAACGAGGACACCCCTTTATTCACCAGGTTGATATAATTCTTAGTGGTAGAGAGCCAACAACCCTTTATCCCGGTGAGTCACAAGCTCATAAACAAAAAATCCCGGAGGCAGTTAACCTACCTCCGAGACTATAAATATTACTGATTAAATTTTCTGATATTGGTTCAATCTTCGTATATCATTCAGTATATTATTTACTGGACTTCTCCACCAGGTAACCGGGAGCCACAGGACCAGAGCCTTTCATAATAATTCCAGTGGAATATTTATCTTGAACATCCGTAATTTTAATCTGGCCAATCAATTCTTTTTTCTTGCCGAGGAGTTCACCGGTATCCGGATCACGAATTTCTTTGCCTTCAGCATAAACATCCATCTTGGTATCTTTCTTAATTCCACCCGCGGTACCGATATTAATAGTGACTTCGTTGCCGGTAACATCAATAATTTTAGCTTTATAGAGATAGATGATGATTTTTTCTACCAGATTATTAATGGCTTTCCGGGTTGCCTTACCGGGAAGCGTACTATCGAACCCTTCGGAACCGAATTTAATAGCTCCAGCGCCACTCCAATCACCACCACTCATACCCAGACTTCCGGTAGATTCTTTTCCTTCACCCTGGTCAGCGGCTACTAACTGGCCATTTTTAACATTTAAAATCCGGACATCCACGACCACCCGTGCAGATTGGGTCTTAATATCCAGTCCGCCAAACCCCCGGAATAAACCACCGCCAATCCCGCCTGTATTACTTTTGGATAATCCAAATTCCGAAACTGTTCCAGTAATAATGTAATCCGCTCCAATGAGTTTCCCTAATTCGGTAGCTTCACTGCTATCGGTAATACCCTGTAAAGCCAGTTTCTTTTCCTGCATAATGGCTTCCATTTGATCCCGTTCGACAACATTAAATCGGCCTGATTTAAAGAGAGATGTCGCCAGCATACTGGCCATTCCTTCTCCAATCTGCCAAGCTCCGCTGTACCCGCTCTGATTTTTGAAATTCATAACCGCCAGGGTCATTTTTCCGTTTTCTGCACTAAATGCCAGAGACCCCATTAACAGGAATACCAGGGATAAAGATAAAATGACTTTTGCTGTTTTTTTTAACATATTAATTCCTTTCAGTAACCGATTCTATAATTAAGGCTGTATTTCTAATTCTATCTGATTTGCTGACTGATGGAGTAGTTTGATATAAGTTTGAGTGCCTAATTGTTCAGCCAGAGTCTGGGCATCATATTGATAAAGCAGGTCAATTTCAGCTTTTCCGGCTTTCCCATCATAATTGCGCCGGTCGAGATTCTTGACTCCGTTTATTTTGTCTTTAAGATATTCTTCAAGGTTTTGGAGTTGTTCAAAGCTAACGCCTTTTACTACCAGATGAATGATATTTCCATTAGCAACTTCCTGACCCCATTTTTCGGATATCTGGAGAATCAAACTATCTGCCAATTGCCCGGATGCTTTAATAATTGCCTTTTTTCCTGCGGTTGTTACAGTTAAATCAACTACTGCGGCATCTTTATCGTCAGAAATAATAACACTTCCGGTATCGGATCGGATGGCCCGGGCACTGACATTGGCTTTAGCTGAAACCATTCCAGCAAGATTATTGTCAGCTGACCCTTCTGCCGCCGCTTCTCCGATAATTACAATTTCGGCTCCGGCTTTCTTCCCTAAATATTGGGCGGCCTGATTATTTCCGGCATAGGCATCTTGGGCTTGAGAGGTATTTCGGTACTGGTCAACGATGGCCGAATCAATGACTTGAAACTCTTTTTTGATCAGCCGTTTAATCATTTCATTTTCCGCCGCCGCAATGGTTCCGCTGTTCCCACTATTTTTATCTCCGGTAATAATGACCATAACCCGGGGATTGCGTTTGGCTGATTGGAGGATTTGCAAAGCCGCCAAGTCATCTTTAATCTTTCTTTCGTTTACATCCGCTTGAATTTTAAGGTAGAAAACGCCGTCCTGGGTACGTTCGCTGAGGGTATCATATTTGCGAACGTATCCTTTAGCGCGGGTGAGAATCTTATCATGCACTAATTCATAATTATTAGTCATGGTTTCGGAATTAATATAAAGACCTACTCCCTGTTCAATAGCCAGCCGCATCGCATCCAATAAAGCGGTTTGTCTAACTCCGGGAGTAACAGTATCCCCGGTAAGGGCTGCCGACCCTTCAACCTCAATGATTTTTGACCAGCCGGGAACTAAAAGGGTAAAACACAGGGATAATCCTAATAACCAACGAATTACTTGATATTTCATGGTGTAAATCTCCTTTATTCCATTATATTTTATAGAATACTCCTTTTTTGATAATAATGTAGACAAATACTTATCTAATTTTGGATGGAATTGATATAAATCTCAAGATACTATCTCATTTCAGGATTGGAATTAATGAACCCTCCCATTCACTGAATCAGTGTGTACCCCCTATGTTAAGATAGTATGTTTTACATCGAAATTTAAAGGAATCTTCATGATTGACCAAATTATTGCTTTTTTCCATCAGGTCTATAACGTCCAGGGACTGATTCATTGGGGGGGATTGTTTGGTATTACCCTGATTATTTTCTCCGAGACGGGTCTCATGGTAGGGTTTTTCCTACCGGGGGATTCGTTATTGGTTACCGCCGGACTCCTGACCTATCGGGGAGATATAGGGACTAATGTCTTTATGACCTGTATTCTTCTGACCTGTGCCGCAATTTGTGGTAATTCCCTGGGCTATTTCATTGGTTCTAAGGCGGGTCCCATGCTCTTCCGGAAAGAGAAATCCCTGTTATTTAACCCTAAACATTTGAAAACCGCTCATGAATTTTATGAACGACACGGCGGAAAAGCCATCATTATGGCGCAATTTGTCCCGATCTTTCGGACCTTTACCCCAGTGGTTGCCGGGATTGGAGCGATGAATTATCGTCGTTTTATTTCCTTTAATATTGTTGGGGCGATTGCCTGGATCCATGGCATGGTCTTATTGGGATATTTACTTGGAAACGTTTTCCCCAAGGCGGTTAAACATATTGATCAACTAATTATTATTATTATTGTCATTTCTCTACTGCCCATGATTATTCACTATTTCATGGAAAAAAGACGGAAACAGAAAGAGCTCCCTTCGGCCTGATGGCTTAGTAGTTAATATTTGTATTTTCAAAATGCCAGTAACTGAAAAAATCGTCACTACTGGTCTTTCCTGTCTTGACACGATTTCTTGGCGGACTTAGACTGATAATAATTAAAATTATCTTTATTAATGCTTTTTTTATATATTAATGCACAATCAGGAATCTAAATGAAAACCAAAGAACCAGGGGCTGCTGTTAAAACTAAAAAACATGCGGCACCTGATATAGAAGCCGTACAGACTGCGATTCATCGGGCTCAGCAATACCTTCTTGATCAGCAGCATCCGGCAGGATATTGGGTGGCGGAGCTAGAAGGGGATACGATCCTCGAATCAGAATATTTGATGCTGCTGTATTTCCTCGGTCGCCAAAATCATCCCAAATGCAAAAAGCTTATCGAATATATTAAGCGGAAAGTCCTTCCCGAAGGGGGCTGGTCCATCTATCCCGGCGGCCCTCCGGAAATATCTGCTTCGGTAAAAGCTTATTTTGTCCTTAAACTCTGGGGAATATCTCCGGATGAAGAGTTCATGAAAAAAAGCCGGGAAGTAATACTCTCTCTCGGAGGGGTAGAAAATTGTAACTCCTATACCAAAATAGGGTTATCCATTTTTGGACAATATGACTGGAATGCAGTTCCTACTATTCCTCCCGAGATTATTCTGCTCCCCCGGGAATCTTATTTTAATATCTACGAGATGTCCAGTTGGTCGCGGGCGATTGTGGTTCCCTTATCTATTGTCTGGTCCTATAAACCCCAGTGTATTATTCCCGAAGATACCCATATTGATGAGCTGTTTAAAGAAGGGGTCCATGCCAATAAGATTAGTTTACCCTGGGATAAGGACTTCTTTTCCTACCGGAATTATTTTCTGTATCTCGACCAGTTGTTAAAGATGCGGGAAAAGATGAATATTACTCCCTGGCGGAATTATGCCATTAAGTCAGCAGAAAAATGGATGCTGGCCCGGTTTAAAAACAGTGGTGGATTGGGGGCTATATTCCCCCCGATGCAATATTCCTTAATTGCCTTGAAATGTCTGGGATATGCCGAAGACAGCCCGGAATATCAGTATGCAGTTAAAGAGTTAGAGAAGTTTGAAATAGAAGAAGGCGATACGATGCGGGTCCAGCCGTGTTTTTCACCGGTCTGGGATACGGCCATTACGGTCAACGCCTTAGTTGAATCGGGCATGGAACCCAATCACCCGGCCTTAATCAAAGCCTGTAAATGGTTATTAGCGAAAGAAGTCCGGAATAAAGGGGACTGGTCGGTTAAAGAGCCTCATTTAGAACCGGGAGGATGGTATTTTGAATTCGACAATGAGTTCTATCCTGATGTAGATGATACCATTATGGTCCTGATGGCACTCCATAAAGTGGATTATCCGGATAATACTCGTAAGCAACAGGCTATTCACCGGGGAATCAATTGGGTGCTGGCCATGCAAAGCGAAGATGGTGGCTGGGCTAGTTTTGATAAAAACAATAATAAGATGGTGTTCTCGCATGTTCCCTTTGCGGATCATAATGCCATGCTAGACCCTAGTACATCGGATATTACGGCCCGGACTTTGGAATGCCTTAGTTATTTTGGCTACAGTTGTGATAACCGAACTATGAAAAAAGCATTAGAATTCTTGCGTAAGGATCAAGGCAAGGATGGCTCCTGGTATGGCCGCTGGGGGGTCAATTATATTTATGGAACCTGGCAGGTGCTGAAGGGATTGAATCTTATCGGATTCAATATGAATGACCCGATGTGTAAAGCCGGAGAAAAGTGGCTCACCTCAGTTCAGAATCCAGATGGCGGCTGGGGAGAAACTTGTGAGTCTTATTTTGATCTCACGCTAAAAGGGAAAGGGCCCAGCACGGCTTCCCAAACTTCCTGGGCATTGATGGGACTGCTTTCTATGGAAAAGCCGGCATTGGAGTCCGTCAGCAAGGGGATTCATTATTTATTAACTACCCAGAATCCGGAAGGAGATTGGTCAGAAGAATGGTTTACTGGAACCGGATTTCCCAAGGTTTTCTATCTTCGTTACCATTATTATCCAAAACATTTTCCCCTCTGGGCGTTGGGGATGTATCTTCAACGCAATAAGAAACCAGATTCCCGCGACTAATAATCCCGGTTGAATCCCTGCCGTATGCAATAATAATAAATAGAGTGAGAATGGTAGTTTTATAGACGTTATATCAGAGATCAGATTGGACTATACATTGATTACACGATTTCCCATCAGTTTAACAGTTAAAACTGCAGGCTATATGATTCAGAAGAAACTGAAGCGGGTGCCCAAATATCCGATTGTCTTAATGCTGGAACCTTTACATGCCTGCAATCTGTCCTGTCAGGGATGCGGGCGGATTCGGGAATATAAGGATACCGTTAAAGAACAGATGCGTTTACAGGACTGTTTGAATGCGATAGATGAGTCCGGTGCTCCGATTATCTCTATTTGTGGAGGCGAACCGTTGATCTACCCGGAAATGGGGACTCTGGTCAAAGAGACTTTGAAGCGCAAAAAACATATCTACTTCTGTACCAACGGGGTTTTTCTGAAGAAGAAATTAAACGAATATACTCCGACCAATAGTTTTATTTTTAATGTGCATTTGGATGGTATGGAAAAGACCCACGATCTGATTGTGGAACGTCAGGGAACCTTTGCAGCGGCAGTCGAAGGGATTAAAGCTGCTGTTGCTGCGGGCTTCCTGGTTTGTACGAATACCACCGTATATGCCGAAACAGATATGGAAGAAATAGACCAGCTATTTGCCTATCTGAAGGGAATTGGGGTCTCAGGATTTATGATAGCTCCCGGTTATGAATATTCTTCCGTGGCAGAGAAAGACCTTTTTCTGGACCGAAAGATGGTAAGGGAGAAATTCAAAAACATTGATCAGCTTAATAAGAAATATCGGATTCTGCAATCCCCGGTATTTCTGGACTTTTTAAGAGGGAAACGGGAATTGGAATGTACGGCATGGGGAAACCCCACTCGGAATATCGCCGGTTGGAAGAGTCCCTGCTATCTGATTACCGATACCCATTATTCCAGTATGAAAGAGTTATATGAAAAGACCGATTGGACGAAGATTGGTCCGGGCCACGGCGACCCCCGCTGTGAGAATTGTCTCAGCCATGTCGGATTTGAAACAACGGCAGCATTGGGAACTGAACAACGGTTAAGCGATATTGTTAAAATGGCGAAATGGCAGTTATTCTAAGATGAAATCAGTTATCCAGGATTATTTATAATGAAAGCTTTTGTTACCGGTGGCACAGGGTTTATTGGCTCCCATGTGGTTCGGGTATTACTCGATAAGGGGTATGAAGTAGTTGCCCTGACCCGTTCCACCAGCCGGCTAAATAACTTAAAAGACTTACCCTTGAAAACAGTTACTGGGGATTTACGGGATATTTATTCATTACGGACTGGAATGCGCGGTTGTGATGTCGTCTATCATGTGGCGGCGGATTATAGGTTTTGGTCACCTCAGTCCAAAGAACGATATGATATCAATGTCCAGGGAACCGAGAATATTCTTCAGTCTGCGCTAGAAGAAAAAGTTTCCAAAGTGGTTTATACCAGTACCGTTGGTACCATTGGAAATAAGGGAGATGGAACTCCCGGGACAGAAGATACCCCCGTTAGTATCGAAGATATGGTGGGAGATTATAAACGGTCTAAATTCCTGGCGGAAAGAAAAGCTATTGAATACAGCCAAAAGGGATTGTTTGTAGTGATTGTGAATCCGTCGGCTCCAGTTGGCCCGAATGATATTAAACCAACTCCTACTGGGCAAACTATTCTTAATTATTTGAATGGGAAAATGCCGGCCTATATTGATACCGGCCTCAATCTGGTGGCGGTAGAAGATGTGGCTTTAGGCAATTGGCTGGCGGAACGAAAAGGACGCAATGGCGAACGATATATTCTCGGTAATGAAGATATGACCTTGAAGAATGTATTGGATCTCCTTGAAAAGATAACCGGGATTCCCGCTCCGAAAACAAAGATTCCTTATTGGGTGGCGTTGACTGCCGGATATTGCAATCAGATAGTATCGGACTATATTACTCATAAGGAACCAGGGATTCCCCTGGAACCGGTCAAGATGGCGAAGAAGAAAATGTTCTTTGATTCCTCGAAAGCTATTCGGGAGTTAGGGTTTCCCCAATCTTCCCCCGAAGAAGCTCTCCGCCGTGCGGTAGAGTGGTTCCTTAATAACGGGTATGTGACATCGTCTCCCCAGAGGCATTAGAATATAACGATGATCCAAACCATTGGGATAGTAGTTGCACTCGAGTCTGAAATCCAGCCTTTTCTCCAAAAGCATCCCCCCATTCAGTCTATCCTGACGACTCCGTTTGTATTTCATAAAATTGAATACCAGGGCATTCACTGGATTCTGGTATTCAGCGGAATGGGGAAAGATAATGCCCGCAGTGCAACGCAAATATTGATTCAAAACTATCATCCTGACTTTATATTAAATCCGGGGTATTGTGGTTATACCGGGGATTCCCGGAACCTTCCTTCCCGATTATTTATCCCAGAAAAGATAATAGACCTGGATAGCCAATTCCAACCCCAGAAAGAATATCTATCTAACCGCGCGAAATGGATGGGGCTAACAAACAACAATTATCCGAGTAACAAAATGCTCCTCTGTGCCAACGACGTTGTAAGTACCCGCGAAGAGAAAGCCCAATTGGATAAAGCATATCCCGATAGCCTGATTGATATGGAGTCCTGTGCGGTCGCCCAGATTGCCGAAGAATATCAGATTCCTTTTATGACTCTCAGGATAATTATGGATGATAACCAAAGGGATTTGAATATAAATTTTTCTAAGCTCCTTGGGAAAGACAGGAAAATTCGAATCGGGGCAGTTTTAAAAGATATGCTCTGCCATCCCTCTCATTTAGAAGAATATTTATTTCTAGGGAAAAGTAACCGAACCCTGGCGCAGGAACTCTCCCGTACACTGGAAGATTTAGTTAAGAGTATTTAGTTAATGGAACTGATGAGTGGGGACAGGACAGATAAATCTTTATAATAGATATAGGCTTATTTAGTAATTACCTTAAGTAAATTGACTGGTAACTCATAATCTCAGGAAAGAGATAGTACATAAACAGAATGTGGTTAACCCGAATATCCATTGAACGTCCCATCTTTATCGTGATGGTCATTTTGGCTTTGATGGTATTGGGTATCCGGGCACTTTTTGAATTACCGGCGGAGTTCTATCCCAAAGCAGAGATTCCGGTACTGACGATTATTACCGTCTATCCGGGTGCCGGGCCGCAGGAAATTGAGAGCCTGGTCAGCCAGCCGATTGAAGAAGCCGTCTCATCCGTTTCTAACCTGAAGAATGTTTATTCCACCTCTCAGGAAAACTATTTAGTGGTTGCCCTGGAATTTAATCTGGATACGCCGTTGGATAATGCGGCGGCAGATATCCGTCAGAAAATTGATCTGGTCCGAATGGACCTTCCCAAAGATATTAACCCACCTATAGTCTCCAAGTTAGATTTGAATTCCCAACCCATACTGCATTTAGGATTAACCGGAACCCAATCTCCTACCGAGTTAAGAGATTTGGCAGAGAATATCCTGAAGTATAATCTGGTGAAGATTGACGGCGTCGGGTCAGTAGATATCTCCGGTGGGGATAAACGGGAAATCCGGGTTATCGCCAACCGCCAGAAACTCTTAGCTAATGCCTTAACCATCAACGATATTATTAATCCCCTGAAAGCCGGGAACCTGAATATTCCCGGAGGAAAGTTATCCGGCGACAAGAAAGACTTTAATGTTCGGATATCCCGGGAGATAGATAATATTCAAACCATCCGCCAGTTGGAATTATTCCCTTCACGGGAAAGCGTGATGGCGAAGATGTTTATGGATAATATGCCGAAGAATCCTTTGTTTGGGATTGCGGCGGCTTCTCAAAATACGACGCCCATCAAGCCGCTACGGATTGGGGATGTCGCTGTGGCTCTGGATACAGTAGCCGAACGAGATGTCTATACTCGGCTGAATGGACTGGAAAGTGTCAGTCTGAAGATCCGGAGAACTCCGGATTCCAATACGGTTTCGGTAGTAGACAATATCCGAAAACAAATTGATGCCCTTCGGGATAACCTTCCGGCAACCCTGAAACTGGTTACCCTGGATGATCAATCAGTCATGGTGAAGGAAGCCCTCCAGGATGTGAATACGACCTTAATCTTCGGGGCTATTTTATCCATCTTGATTGTCTTTTTGTTTCTGCATAATTTCCGGGGCACAGCAATCGTCTCGATAGCCATTCCGACTTCCATTGTGGCGACCTTTATCCCCATGTATTTCTTCCATTTCACTTTGAATCAGATGACTCTGCTGGCCCTTTCCTTGTCGGTGGGGATTCTGGTAGATGACAGTATTGTGGTATTAGAGAATATTAACCGGCATTTGCGGCTGGGAGAATCACCCCGGCTGGCAGCATTAAATGGCCGGACGGAAATTGGGATGGCGGCCATTACCCTTACCCTGGTAGATGTGGTGGTCTTTGTTCCGATAGCATTTACCCGAGGAGTGGTTGGCCAGTTTTTTCGGGAATTTGGATTGACGATAGCCGGCGCTACCCTCTTTTCGCTGTTTATTTCTTTTACTCTGACGCCGGCAATGGCGGCCCGTTGGTATAAACAGGGCGAGTCTTTGGAATCTAAATCATCCTGGGCAAAGAAGTTTAATGGATGCTATTCAATCTTAGACCAGGGATACCGGAAAGTTTTAGGTGTGGTTTTGAATTACCGGGGTTGGGTTATCACCGGTGCATTTCTTTTATTGCTCTTAACCGGCTGGCTGGCATGGAAAAACCTGACTTTTGAATTTACTCCATCGGTAGACCGGGGGACTATCTATATTCAGGTAGAAACTCCCGTCGGCTCTTCTCTGACAGCTACCGATCCGGTGGTTTTGGATATTGAGAACCGAATCAAAGATATCCCGGAGATTGAGAATGTTCTGGCCGTCACTGGAGAAGTCAGTGGGGGAATAGGGTCCCTTCCGGAAAAAGCCTCTAACCTGGCGCAATTAACCATTCAGCTCCGGGAGTTACCTTCCTTTAAAGAGAAATTCCTCCATCCGATTGCCCGGATTAAAGATCGGCGTTACCAGACCGACCAGCAGATAGCGGCACTAATCCGGCAGCGGGTTAGAACAATTACTGCGGCGCGGATTACGGTGGTTCCGGTACGGGGCTGGTCTACGGATTTACAATCCATTGTATTGGAAATAAATGGAAAAGATTTAGATGAATTAAACCAGGTGGCCCAGTTAATATATA